>JGI25914J50564_10000794_pt1 | contig 10691 bp, 11 predicted proteins | sample LauGreSuBDMM15SN_2_FD_50564 | JGI IMG/M metagenome (IMG submission 50564) | reverse complement strand
TATCAAACTCAATGATGAGGTCATCAATCATTTGTTTTGAATAATTTGAAGGCCTTTGAGGATATTCATAGCTTCTTGGAATTGCTTATCCGCTTTACTTGTAGGCTCAATCGGACCTGATGGTGTTTCGGAAGTTTTCTTTTTCTCTTCTTCAGATTTTTTGACTGGTGGCGCTGAAGGCTTACTGTCTTTATCTTTAGGCGCAGTATTAGCATCAGCATCTTTTGGATTTGAAAGATGGTTTGTGAGATCTGCTTCTTTAGTCATGAATGTAGGATCACTTCCATCATCGACAATGATATCAGGCACAATCCCTTTGGCCTGAATTGATCTGCCCTTGGGTGTAAAGTATCTTGCTGTCGTCATCTTGATCGCCGTACCATTATTCATAGGTAGAATACTCTGCACAGAACCTTTACCAAAACTTTGCATGCCTACGATCAAAGCCCTCTTGTGATCTTGGAGCGCACCCGCCACAATTTCAGATGCAGATGCTGATCCGTTATTCACTAAAACAGCCATGGGAGTTGTTCTAATATCCTCTGGAAAATCTTTGAGGTAATCGTCTTTACCGCCGCCTTTAAGGTAATCTCCTGGAACAGCTGTTAAGTTCATTTTTGAATCTGGTGCACGACCTTCGGTATAAACAACTAAGTCACCTTTAGGTAAAAATGCTGCAGATACACCGACAGCAGCATTTAATAAGCCACCAGGATTATTTCTAAGGTCAAGCAATATACCTTTAAGAGGCGCTTTATTTTGCTGACGAAGGTTTTTTAAGAATTTCGCTAAATCTTCACCAGTATGTTCTTGAAATTGAGCGACGCGAACGTAAGCGTAATTTGGCTCAACAAGCTTTCCTTTAACACTTTGTGACTTGATGATGGCACGAACTAAAGTAAAAGTTAAAGGTTTAGTTTCTCCTTTTCGTAANACAGTGAGAACAATATTGGTACCTGGTTTGCCACGCATTTTTTTAACAGAGTCATTAAGCGTTAAGCCTTTAGTAGAAGTGTCATCTAGTTTCATGATGAGGTCGCCGCTCTTCAAACCAGCTTTATAAGCTGGACTATCTTCGATCGGAGAAATCACTTTTACAAAACCATCTTCCATGCCGACCTCAATACCAAGACCACCAAACTCACCTTGGGTGGCTTGATTTAAGTCCTTAAAATCTTCAGTATTTAGGAAAGAAGAATGAGGATCAAGGCCTGTTAGCATGCCGTTGAGTGCTTCGTTAATAAGCTTCTTATCTTCTACAGGCTCAACGTAGTCAGATTTAATTTTGCCAAAGACTTCGGCAAAAGTTCTAAGCTCATCAATAGGTAAATTATTTTTTTCAGCTTTATCCGCAAAGACGGTTAAATTTAAACTGATCAGAACACCGATAATAGCGCCACAGGCTATAAGGGTAAATTTTTCGAATTTTGAGCGCATGAATGACTTTCGTAATAAGCTATTAAGCAGTAATTATTTAATAATAGAGCATTCTGTCTTTTTGTTTACCTTATATCAATAGGCTTTAATAAATATATTTTAAGAATAACTTTAAACCATGGGAACTAAATCTAAAACATATAAAATCGAGATTCAATTTTGTACGCAATGTGCCTGGCTTCCGAGAGCCTCATGGATGATGCAGGAGATATTGACGACTTTTCAAGGTGAAGTTANATCAGTCACATTAACCCCAAAGTCAGGCGGTATTTTTGAAATTTTCTTGGATAAAGAAAAAATCTATTCTAGATCAGACTTCGGAGGATTCCTGGATATTAAGGACGTGAAAAAATTGATTAGGGATAAGATTAGTCCAGGAAAAAACCTAGGTCATACCGATCTTTAGAGTGTTTCTGCTGGATCAACTCTTGTTGCGCCATTAAATCTTTTAAGCCAATAGTTTTTTGTAAGATTTTCGACGCGAATAGTTTTACCTGTGCGTGGNGCATGAATAAATTCATTATTTCCCACATAAATACCNACATGAGAGAACTTAGATTTTCTTGTGTTAAAAAACACAAGGTCCCCTGGTTGTAAGTCTTCAAATTTAATAGTTTCNCCCATCTTACTAAGCGATCTAGCGCTTGGCGGAAGGCTTAAATTTAAAGCTTGTTCAAAGACGTATNTTACAAACTGACTGCAATCAAAACCCGTTTCTGGTTTTGAGCCACCTAACTTATATTTAATACCCGTGAGTTCATAAGCTTTGTCAATGATGAGAGGGATTTTGTTAGCCCATTGCTTATCAGTTGTTGGTGTTAATTCTGAAGGCACCACTATTTCTTGACTGCTTAAATTTATTGAATCAACTTCCGCCCAAGAGGGGCTGGAAAATGAAAGTATTAAAAGGATGAGCAGCGCTTTGAAATTCATAGTTTGAAAATGAGTTAATTTTAAGACATTTTACCATTTATAGAGCGTTTGTGAAATCACANTTTCATCTGCATGAGATAATCATAAAATCATGAATGNACNATTTATCAAACAATTTTTTAGTGAAAAAGGCGAGCTATCTCAAAGCATTAAAGATTATCGTGTGAGACAGGAGCAGGTCGACATCTCAGTATTGATTGATGTAGCGATCACAAATAAAAAAAAATTAATTGTCGAGGCGGGAACAGGTATCGGTAAAACTTTTGCATACCTTGTGCCAGCGTTTTTGTCCGGTGGAAAAATTATTATTTCTACGGCTACCAAAAATCTTCAGGATCAGTTATTCACTAAAGATATTCCTATGATTAGGGATGCATTAAAAGTCCCTGTGACCTTAGCCATGCTCAAAGGCCGATCAAATTATCTATGCCATTTGCGATTAGAAAACGCCATGATTGAGGGCGCTTTTATGACCAAAGAAGACGTCACCTATTTACATCTCGTTAACCAGCATGCAAAACACAGTGAAGATGGCGATCGAGCCGAATTAGATACCATTCCGGAAAGCTCTTCTATATGGCCCCAAGTGACCTCTACTAAGGAAAATTGTTTAGGTCAGGATTGCAGTTTTTATAAAGAGTGCTTTGTCATGAATGCGAGAAAAAAAGCATTAACCGCAGACGTTACGATTGTGAACCACCATTTATTTTTTGCCGACCTTAATATGAAAGAAGAAGGTATATCCGAACTTCTTCCAAAAGCTACGACAGTCATTTTTGATGAAGCGCACCAGATACCTGACATTGCTTCTATTTTTTTTGGAAAAAATATTTCAACAGGCCAAATCAGTGAGATTGTTCAAGATGGTTATCAGCTTTATTTAAAATATATGAAAGATATTTCAGATTTTGAACCGATTTTAAATGATCTCGAAAAAGCAAATAAAGATTTTAGACTAGTCTTTCCAAGAGAGTCTAATCGATACCCCTATCAAAAGATTTCTTCTTTTAATCGATTCGAATCTAGCTATCAAGAGCTGAGTGAAAAACTCAAAAAAACGATTGAATTATTAGCGCTCCATAAAGATAGGGATACGGAGATCGAAAAGTATTTTGATAGGACTAATGAAATAGCCTCAAGCTTTGATGGTTGGCTCGAGGATAAAGATAACAACTCAATTAAATGGGTTGAGGTTTATTCGCAGTCCGTTCAACTTAATAATACGCCGTTATCTATTGCTGATATGTTTGCAAAACATATTAATAATGAATCTACTTCATGGATCTTTACATCAGCAACACTTGCTGTAAAAACTAATTTTGATCATTTCAAAAACCAACTAGGTTTAATGAATGCAGATTCAGTCTCTAAAGAGAGCCCATTTAATTACACAGAAAAAGCTTTACTCTTCGTTCCCAAAGCAATGCCGGAGGCCAATCACGAGAACTTTAATTTCGCAGTTGTGAATCAAATTTACCCTTTCATTAAAGCAAGTAAGGGCAGAGCGTTTATCTTATGTACGACATTAAAATCGATGCGGGAAATATTTACACTACTTCAAGACAAAATTGAAACAGATCAATTAGATTATCCAATCTACCTTCAAGGGGATGGCTCAAGAAATCATCTTTTAAATAAGTTTAGAGAACACGGTCACGCTATCCTTATAGGTTCCTTAAGTTTTTGGGAGGGCGTAGATGTAAAGGGCGACGCTTTATCATTGGTGGTAATAGATAAATTACCATTTTTTTCGCCAGAGGATCCCGTTCTTGCTGCGAGAATTGATAAAATCAACCAAAGTGGCAAGAATGCTTTTATGGAATATCAACTGCCTAACGCAGTTATTACTTTAAAACAGGGCGCAGGTCGATTAATAAGGGATGAGTTTGATAAGGGCGTTCTTGTGATATGCGATACAAGGGTTATTGATAAAGCTTATGGAAAAAGAATGTGGCAGAGTTTACCCCCTTTCGCTCGAACGCGAGACGATTTAGAAGTCATCCAGTTTCTAGAAAAAATTTAATTTATGAAAATTTTATCCTTAGATACCTCTACTGAATNTATGTCTTTAGGTTTGAAGATTGATGAAGATTTTTATTCTATCAATATCAANGCTGGGCAGAGTCATTCAGAAATTGTCTTACCAGAAATAAAAAAATTATTAAGCGAACATCAATTAACGACAAAAGATCTTGATGCTATAGCATTTGGTAGAGGGCCAGGCTCATTTACAGGTATAAGAATTGCCTGCGGTATCTCATATGGAATAGGTTATGGTGCGTCGATCCCAGTCATTGGTGTTAATAATCTTTTGGCGCTTGCTGATAGCTCGGGCAAAAATAAAGTGATTAGTAGTATTGATGCCAGAATGGGTGAAATATATTTAGGTGCTTATATAAAAGATAGTGAAACATTTTCAAAACCCATCGTCGAAGGGGTTTATAAGCCCCATGAATTACCTCAGCTTATAGAATCAGGCTGGACCTTGATTGGCAATGCAATCGAAACATATGAAAAAGAAATGAAAGATCATTTTGGCCAACAGATAGATGATCTTATAAACGGCCCATACGAAGTGGTCGAATCTATTTCAAAACTTGCAAAAACTTCCATTAAAAATAAAGCATTCGAGATGATTAATGCCGAGCCTGTTTACTTAAGAAATAAAGTTGCCTTCACCACAGAAGAGCGAAAAGCATTTAATGCAATTCAGTAACTTTAAGGAGCATGATTTAAGTGCAATTGAATTGATTGAAAATGAAGTTCATGCCTACCCTTGGACGCGAGGTAATTTTTTAGATTCAATAAAATCAAGCCACACATGTTTGATGATGAAGCTCAATGAAGAAATTATAGGCTTCTCAGTCATGATGTTTGTATTAGACGAATGTCATCTGCTTAATATGAGTATAAAAAAAAGTATGCAAAAAAAAGGCTATGGGTCACATTTTCTNAAAGAAATNATTCAACGGGCAAGGTTAGCTCATTCGAAAACAATNTATCTTGAAGTGAGGATATCCAATCATGCTGCCATTCATTTATATGACAAATATGGATTTAATGAAATGAGCATCAGAAAAGACTATTATCGTGCTAAAGAGGGGCGGGAAGATGCAGTGTTAATGGGGCTCGTAATTTGATGGATGCTGATTATAAAAAAAGAATCTTAAAAGAGCTTGAATTATTTCCTTTGTGGAAGGAAAAAAACAAGCCCAATAACGAACTTCTTTTAAATACAGATTTAAAGCCTATTGAGGCTGATGTATTTTTTGCATTCAAAATTAATTACACAGAAGGGTCCTTATTACTTTTGAGTCAAAATTTCGCATCGGGAACGAAAGAGATTGCTCAAGACTTGTTTTTAAATATTGCAAAATTTATTTCAACGACGATAGGCATAGACACATTCCAAAAGAGTNATTTATTAACGCTCACTAAAGATCAATTAAGTGAGCTTTGTTTNAAGACCCCCCNAAAGCATGTATTAGCTTTTGGATTAAATAATGATTTGTTTGAAGAATACAAAACAAATGTTTTGATGAATAATGTCACTATGAACATTAAGCATACNGTTGATATTAATCATTTACTGCAAAACCCAAAAGATAAGAAATTGGTTTGGGAAAATATTTTAGATTTAATAAAAGCTTTTTAAATAAGAAAGAACATAAATGCTCGCATCAAAATTTTATATTTCAACCCTAAAAGAGGCGCCTTCAGAAGCTGAGCTTATCAGTCATAAGCTTATGATTCGCGCAGGCTTTATTAAGCGCCTNGGCTCAGGCTTGTATTCTTGGATGCCACTTGGTCTAAAAGTATTAAGAAAAATTGAAGCNATTGTGAGANCTGAAATGAACCAGGCTGGAGCGGTGGAGCTATTAATGCCAGCNATCCAACCATCCGAATTATGGGAAGAGACAGGTCGATGGGAGCTTTTCGGTCCACAGATGTTAAAGATTAAAGATCGCCATGATCGAAATTTTTGTTTTGGACCGACACATGANGAAGTCATCACAGATATCGCCAGAAAAGAAATTAATAGTTACAAGCAGTTACCNATTAATTTCTACCAGATTCAAATGAAATTTAGAGATGAGATTAGACCTCGTTTCGGTGTGATGCGTGCCCGCGAGTTTCTTATGAAAGACGCCTATTCTTTCCATGCATCAAAAACTTCATTGCAAGAAACCTATGACGCGATGTATCAGGCCTATACCAATATTTTTAATAAGATAGGCCTTCAGTTTAGAGCAGTGAAAGCCGATACCGGAGCTATTGGAGGAGACGGGTCTCATGAGTTTCATGTCTTAGCTGATTCTGGAGAAGATGCGATCGCATATAGCTCGGTATCTAACTACGCCGCTAATATTGAATTAGCAGAGGCTATTCTGCAAGATGATAAAAGACCAGATGCAAAAGAGTCGATGGTTAAATTTGATACGCCGAAACAAACAACATGTGATGACGTAGCAAAGTTAATCGGAGNCTCTATTCAAAAGACAGTCAAAACAATAGCACTNATCAACCAAACCAATGAGGTGAATGAGTTTTTCTTGGTCCTTATCCGNGGCGACCATGAGCTNAATGAGGTTAAATTAACTAAAGTTAAGGGTTTTGAGAATTTCCGTTTTGCAACAGAAGAGGAAGTAAAAGACCACCTTAAATGCCCACCTGGATTCATAGGACCTGTAGGAGTTAAATCTTCTATAAAAATTATGGCAGACAAGTCCGTTNGTATTTTGTCTGATTTTATCTGCGGCGCAAACGAACCTAAGCTTCACTTAAGGGGNGTTAATTTTGTGCGAGATGTCTCAGAGCCAATACTTTATGCGGATTTGAGAAAAGTAGTTGAAGGCGACGTGAGTCCAGACAANCAAGGAACNCTTCAAATATGTAGGGGGATTGAAGTGGGGCACATTTTTCAGTTGGGCAATAAGTACTCTAAAGCGATGAAGGCAGAATATTTAGATGAAAATGGCCAGACCCAAACTTTAGAGATGGGTTGCTATGGTATCGGGGTGTCACGCATTGTAGCTGCTGCAATTGAGCAATCTCACGATGACAAGGGTATTGTTTTCCCCATTAATATTGCTCCTTTCGAGGTAGTTATTGCGCCTATAGGTTACGACAAAAGCATTGAAGTTAAAGCTTCGGCACATAAAATTTATGACGCCCTTCGGGCAATAGGAGTGGACGTCTTGCTGGATGATCGAGGAGAACGCCCAGGCATTATGTTTGCCGAGATGGAATTGATAGGCATTCCTTATAGAGTCGTTATTGGTGACCGTAATTTAAAAGAAGGTAAAGTCGAGTTTCAAGGTCGATTGGATCAAGAATCTAAGTTAGTTGATGAATATCAAATAGTTAAAGAAATTAAATCTTTGATAGCCTCCTAAAAATGTAATCAATTTATCTATAAGTATATGATTTAATTGAGATATTTGTGTCAAGTATTTATTACAAAATAATTACAATTAAGGGGTGTATTTATTAAAAAAAAGGTTTAATATTCGGCAAGTAGTTAGTAATCGATGACCTGGAAGACTAGGCCCAATTGAGAACTAAGTGCTCAAGTACTATAGCTCTTTGATGTAAATATACAGTCAACTAACTTAGGAGATGTTATGTCGAAATCATTAGCGTTAGCAATCAGTGTTGGTGTAGTAGCAGGTCTTTGGACTTTCCTCGGAAGTGGGTATCTCAGCTTTGCAAGTATCGCGATTGGTTTTATAGCTTGGGCTGCTTCTGGCCTAGTTGGCAAATCAGACGCAATGCAAAAAACAGTTATCGGAATGACGTTCGGCGCAATTATTGCATCAGTTGCAGTTTATTTAGCGGGTGTTGAGTTGCCGCTTNTAGGCGCAAACATTGCAGTAGGCGTTGGTGTAGCNGCACTCATTCTTGTATTNGTTGCTGATAAGGTGTCTCAAGTTGCTAATGTTGGCGNAAATGTTTTAGGTTTTGCGTCAGCTTTCACACTATCACCAAGCNCAGCTAGTATCGGTGCAATGGATTTATCTAATCCAGTAGCTATTGTTTTAGTCTCTAGTATCTTGGGCGTAGTTGCAGGTAATTTAGCAGGAAGACTTGCGGCTGCAATTAAATAATTGTTTTAAATGAAGTAAAAACGCACCCCTTGGGGTGCGTTTTTTTTATTTGGAGTTGCTAGAAACTTTAAATCCATAATAGGTTCCGAATTCACCTTCAGATTCGTTATATATAAANAATAGATTGTTTGTGTAACCAAGACCATTGTAATGATTGTGAGCTCTCAACTTTATATCTNTTGGCAAAGTAGATTTACCAACATATTTGCCCTTAGCATTAAAAATTAATACCGCCTTATGGTCCACGTCTAGAATAGCTAGCTCTTCTCCATCAATGCTCGTTGCCGCAATAAAGTTATCGCTTAAGTCNTCAAATGNGACACCTGCTGATTTAAGATCTAGATTAATTTCCCCTACCTTATTCCCATCATTTGCATCAATAACGATTACNCTGTCACTCCTTTTTTGTTTAGCAAAGTAATGATTCTTTTTGGAGTCAAAAGAAGGCATCGTAGCCGAATCGCCAAACGCTGGATTAAAGCTAGACACTTCTTTAGATGTACCTTTTAAATTACCCTGTGGATCAAGGTCTAGAGAAAATATACCTGTGTTAGGTGCGAAGCCAGCTTCGCTCGAAATATTATAAGTGATGGTTGTAAGCTGGAAGGTTGCTTCATTATAAAAAATGGAGCGATTATCAAACCCTGCTTGTGTCGAAGCCAAGTACTTTCCAGACTGATCATAAGTATGAATAAGCGATTTAGAGATAGGCGCTTCGGTTTCAGAGCCTAAGGGAGCTAGGCCACCATCGGCGATGTAATATTTTTTTTGCCCTGGAATAAAAGCCACCGTCATAGGTCGTGTGGTGGGTTTCTTGGCAAGTGTAATCTTAACTTCTGATTTTGCTTCGGGAAGGACGTCCGCATAAATTACATAATTAAATATTAAAAAACATAGCGAAATAATAATTTTCATAGATCTATCTTTATAAAGTTGGTTATTAATTTAAGACCGCTCAATAAATGTAGCGTCGCCATAGCTAAAGAAGCGATATTCATTTTTAATAGCGTGCTGATATAGTTTCTTCATGGTATCACTTCCACTAAAAGCCGAGACTAAAATAAATAGGGTGCTTTTAGGTAAATGGAAGTTGGTGAGTAATGCATCCACAATTTTAAATGTATAGCCCGGTTTAATAAAGATAGAAGTTTCTTTAAATCCAGACTGAATCGTTTCCTCAGAAAATTTACTTTCAAGCGCTCTTAAAACGGTGGTGCCGATTGCAATTATCCTGCCATTCTTCGACTTGGCGTCATCAATCATTTGAATAGTTTTATCAGGCACATTAAAAGATTCGCTATGCATTTGATGGTGATCCAGATCATTTTCTCTGACAGGTTGAAAAGTGCCAGCGCCAACATGCAGCGTTAGAAAAGTATATTTAATTTTTTTATCATTTAAGGCCTTAAAGATTTCATCTGTAAAATGGAGTCCAGCTGTTGGCGCTGCAACGGCACCGGACTCTTTCGCATAGATCGTTTGGTATCTGTTTTCATCGGATTTATCAGCATTTCTTTCAATATAAGGGGGTAACGGGATGTGCCCATATTTTTCGAGTATGTCGTAACTGGATAAATTTGAATTAAATTCAATATAAAAAAGATCTTTTTCTTTTCTTACAACCTTAACTGATACGTCTTCATTGATCACAAAGATAGTGCCATCTAATATTTTTCTTGATGTTCTTAAGTGTGCAAGTGCATGATGGTCATCCAAGATACGCTCAATCATGATTTCAACTTTTCCACCTGTTATTTTTTTTCCAAATAACCTGGCTTTAATCACACGTGTATCGTTGAAAATTAAAAGATCATTCATACTTAATAAATCAACAAAATCTGTAAACTTTTTATCGCTGAATGACTTTGTATTTTTATTTAAAACAAGAAGTCGACTTGAATCCCTTTTTTGAAGAGGGGTTTGGGCAATAAGATGCTGGGGTAGATCAAAATCAAAATCTTCAATTAGCATAGAAAATTTATGCGCTTAACATTTTAAGAGGAGTTTTAAATGATGTGAATATTAAAATTATTTAATATGATTTAAAATAAAATTAACTAAAATTGCAAGCGTTAACAGCAAAAGAATAGCCACAAAAAAACCTATAATGAGAAAGTACTTTATCCCATGTTTTTCAACAAAAGCATCATCCTGAGAAAGTTTTCTATTATTTGAGATACCGAAAAAAGCAGATAGGATAGATTTAATGATATT
>JGI25914J50564_10000793_pt1 | contig 10695 bp, 10 predicted proteins | sample LauGreSuBDMM15SN_2_FD_50564 | JGI IMG/M metagenome (IMG submission 50564) | reverse complement strand
GCATCAGCTGATTTCATCATGTCGTCTCCACATATGAACATTGCCTATGTTCGACGTGTCCCCTCACACGATCGTTAACACATGAAAGCTTTTTTTCAAGTCGTCTGTGTCAGTCTCGGTCTCGCCTTCATTTGGCCGCAGGTGTGGCGGGCCGTACGCCATGACACCTCACACGGCATCTCGCCTTTCGGTGTCATGCACGCCATTATTGGATCTGCTTTGTGGTTCACGTATGGAGTTATCGAAAAAGATATCGCCATCTGGTTTACGAATATTTCATTTATTGTCGCGCAATCCATCATCACCCTAGTGATGTATCGACATGGGAAAATTCAACGAAATATTCTCATTCAAATTGGGATCGCCCTAATAGTCATTGCTGTTGTTCTCACTCAGATGTCATCCACACCAATTGGTTTTATAGCCATAGCGGTGAGTGGAAGTTCAATTATCCCCCAACTAATTCATGTGGTTCGTACCGAAAACCTTCATGGCATCTCAATCTCGAGNTATCTCATCACAATTGTGAACTGTTCATCTTGGTTGATTTATGGGTTCGTCGTAGATGACTTTATGATCTCAGCCCAAAATTTTTTCGCAATACCAATCATCGTGTACATAACAGTTCGAGCAATGCAATGGCGTGCAGCGAATCCTGATTACGTAGCTACCGCTGCTTAACGCAAATATTTTGCAACTGATGCAATGGTTGCAACATCGGGAGCACCGCGCTCGAGCATAATCAGTCGAGTCACACCTTCTGCAGCCAATTCTTTTTGGAAGGGGTGATCTGCGTCTGCATATTCAGGTGTAAACCATGACCACACAGACAAGTCAAAACCGGGTCGGTTGCCACTGGCATCTCGCGCAGCAGTGAGCAATGCAGCACGTTCCGGGTGATTGAAACGAGTGTTTACGCCATCAGTCATCTGTCCCGAAAGAACTGCTAACGCCATGCTGTTCACACCCACAAAGATTGGTGGCTGTTTTACTGGGCGAGGAAAACCTACGAAGCGCTGATCACGATCCTTGGCCCAAATCGAACGCATGATGTCCACTACTTCTACGAGGCGGCTATGTCGATCAGCCATCTTTGGCAATAGTGAGATTCCCAATGCATCTTGCTCTGCACTGAAATTGGTATTCGGCGCAGCTCCAGCCCCAATTCCCAATATCAAACGATTACCAGAGACCTGTTGAATGGACGACACGATGTTTGCCAGCAACCCTGGTTCACGATTCATCACGTTTGTCACCAATGTGCCAAGACCAATCGTTGAAGTCGTTGTTCCCCACGCCGTGAGGCTCGTAAAACATTCCATCATGGAATCAGAGCCAAATGCAGCCCCAGAGAAATGGTCCAGGTTCCACAAAGTTCCGAACCCTGCTTCTTCGGCAGCAATGCCGGCGTCACGCAACAGCGGCCACGGCGCAGAACCCTGATTAAGTTGCAGGTCAATAATCACGGCACCCACCGCGGCGATGTCATGGTGTGCAATTTATACATCTCATCAGCAATCCAGCGTGAGTCCGCATTGTTCGCAAGCGCTCGCAGGCTTCCTTGCAACCAATGTCGATGTATCAACGTGTCATACATGCCAGGAAGATCTTCCAATGTCACTTTTGATGGCTCCGTCGGGGCCACTGCAATGAGTGGTCGCCCGTTTCCTTCGTGGTCTATTGAAGTCACATGATTAACGTGAGACAACAATTCGATTTCATCCGCGCGCGGCGAATGACCCACCTGCATAATTGCCGCCCACACAGATTCCTTCGTGATATCTACGGCTGTGACACCAGAGGGATGCGTGCCATCGAGAATTGCAAGTGCCCCACGTACCGCAGCATTACCCACCTGTCGCATCATGGCCTCATATGCTCGCAGTTCTGGGGCGGTCTCAACGAATATTGGCGTGCCATCTTCTTCGTAATCAACTACGGAACCATGAGGAGCAGTTACAAGGGCTTCCAATAGCTTGATAACGCCGAGTAACCGCACGTTGTCATCAGTGGACCCGAATTCGTCCATTGCAAAACCATGCATAGCAATGCGCATGCGCTGTGGAGTTGCTTCCCAATACAACCCAGTCAACCGACCTTCAAGAACAGCTAAATCACCAGATTCAGAAGCAACNAGTTCAGCAAGATCCGCAATGGTGGAACCCGTCCANCCAAGGTCGACGACTATGTGATGGCCGGACAATAGAACCTCGTGAGATGNGAGGTACGTCAGTAGCCGCGTGCGTAGAGAATTACTCGCCAACAAAACAGCATCGACGTTGTCCAAGACAATGTCACGAGCAGTCGATGCATCAATCGGGGCGTCGCGATCTAATTGCGAGTCCAGAGCGCAACCAACACGACGTTCCAAGCGCGCAACCGTCAACACTTCATCATCACCTACAAAGCGACCAACATTGTCTCGCGTCAACTCAGAAAGGCATGCTCGCCACACAACTGACCGCGAAAAGGCCGTATAGGTTGCCTCNGGGAGTTCCCAACCGCGTGACCGCAACGAATTCCACACCTGATNTGCCAAGTACCCATCGCGAGCCGCAAAATGCACTCCAGCANCGGATCGATGTCCAACAACGAAATGAGCGTCAATTACTTGGGCCGCCACAATCATGGCGACCAATCCCCCACCAACGACCTCTGCTACATCCCAATGCGTGTCATCCATTGCATTGCGATACTGCGCTTCAATTCGTGACAGCGGTAGAACAGCGGGCGCGGTGTTAATCATGTCGCGATGAGANGTACGCATTGTGTCGCGTACATACGTTGNTATTCCGAGCGAAGTTGGCNCCTCTCCATCTGCGCGAGCATCATCACCCACATGCAGAATTGAACCTGCAGGAACATTGAGAGCCGATAAGACCACCGGCCACAACATCCCGTTATGTTTCATTCCGTCGTGTTCACAACTAACAAAAATGTCGGCTTCTGTGATCCATGAATACCCTGCACGATGTGCCATCTGCAACAAGTGCGTTGCTGGCATGTAGTTGTCACTCACCACTGCCACACGCAATCCACGCGATCTAGCTGCTTCAGTAATTGCTGCACCAAATGGCACAGCCTGCACCAGTTGTAATTCCGTGTCCCGTTCGAGTGTCATCAACATGTCACCGTCCGCCCGAGCCAAGTGAAGTTGTTGCGCTAACTGATCAACAATTTCGTCGAACGTGACATCACGATGTTCATTCTCGCTTGCTGCGTTATGTCGTGCGCGCTGTTCAGCTTCTACTCGGGCAACTGCAAACCCTCGCCAAAAATCACCATGAGACGCGACCAAGTGCTGTTCCATCACCGCAAACACATGCGTTGGCTGAGCTACGGACCGCGTTATCAGCGTGTCAAAGAAGTCAATAGTTAGAACAGACGCTTGCGGATGCTCATCGAGAACTTGCTCGGCGGTGAGCTGCACGGTCATTTGCCAATAGTACGACGAACAGCCCCAACAACAGCGCGAATGCCGTGGCCCGGATGACGCACACTACGAGCAATACGGCGCGATGATCGTTGCAACTTAATGATCTCGGCTGTTCGGTTGGCGATGTGCTCTATGTCGACATGAACGATGGGAGTCTTGACCTGTAGTTCCCCGGTTAATGCTTCAGCCGCAGCAGCAATCGATAGTGCACCTTTGTTAACACCGTTCACAGCGGGTTCTTTCAACCATCGGTCTTGTAACTGCAATTTGACATCTCGATGCAAATCTTCACCGATGGTAATTGAATTGCCAGAGACAGCATCACTCTCTGGTGTACGCGTGTGATAGTGCGCTAAGCGTTCTGGGACAAATTGAAACTCACCGGCAACGACAGCACGTAAATTAAATTCCCAATCACCTAACACAGGCAAAGATGAGTCAAAATTTCCAGCCGTATTCAGAACACTCCGACGAAACACGGCTGCGATTGGAGGGAACGTATTTCCACCAATCATTCCGCGATACGTCAGCCGACCCCGCGACAACGGGAAATTTTCGTGAGATACGGGCCAAACAGTGCCACCTCGAAAGGTTTCATAAATACGGGTCACGCCTGTTACCACTGCCACCGCATTTGGAGAACTGCGTAATGCCGCAACCGCAACTTCTAAGAAACGTGCATCCCATGAATCGTCATCATCGTGAATTACGAAGAATTCTGAATCTGAATCAGCGAGACCGCGATTCGACGCTTCTTCCATACCGACACGTTCGGAAAGATGAATGACGCGAATGGATCCGCTCGGTGTTGCATTCATCGCTGTGCGCACGACAGCATCAACCCCTGCCTGTTGGCCGCCGTTATTCACAATAACCAATTCCCAATCGGTGAATTTTTGTAACTGCACACTGGCGATAGCTCTCGCCAGCAGCACCGGACGTTCATACGTCCTCATTACAACGGTGATTATTGTCATGTAGTGGAGCTGAGGGGAATTGAACCCCTGACCTCTTGCATGCCATGCAAGCGCTCTGCCAACTGAGCTACAGCCCCTAAATTCTTCAGCATTCCTGCTGATTTAGGTCAAGTTCCAATCTATCAGAATCAAAAGGATGGGCTCTAAAATCAACGGCCCAGATGCGTCACCGAGGTAACCTTTCACGTGCTCCCACTTAATTCACTCGGAGTTTTGACTGTTGTTGCATACGGCACGTGGTTTTATGGTTTCGGAGTTCTCTTTACCGACCTGTCCGAGTTTCATGGCGTGTCGGCGAGCACATTGGGCATCACATTTGGAATTGCACAGTTGATTTCAGGAATCGGTGCCGTTGCCACGGGCAGACGACTTGACGTGTTCGGGCCACGGGCAGTACTGGGGATACTTGGACCGGTCGGTGCAGCCATTTACTTCGCAAGTTCGTATGCCACAGGCACAATGTTTCTCGCAATGTATTCACTTGGTGGCGGACTAATCGGTGCAGCAGGTTTTTACTCGTTCACTCAACCGCTCGCTGTGCGACTTGCNTCANCCGATTCCACTCGGGCCATCACGAGATTGACAATTTGGGGTGCATTTAGTTCTCCGGTCATGATTCCNCTCACNGAGGTTTTACGGGCCAACTACGGATGGCAGTCTGCGGTGCGCTTGCCNGCAGCACTCACCATGATTTCGTTTTTCGTTGCTGCCTCACTGTGCCGTGTTGAGGTTGCCCCTTCCGAAAAGCCCCCTGCATTGATCACGTCCCTTCGTAGTGCACTCGGCAGCTCAAGACTTCGCTTATTTACTATTGGGGCTTTTCTTTCTTCAATAGCAGTCAGCACACTTCTGGTGTTTCAGGTGCCAACCATGACTGCGGCTGGAGTTTCGACGGCTACAGCAGCTCTACTTGCAAGTGTGCGCGGATTGATGCAACTCGCAGGTCGGATTCCACTCGTTTCTGCAATAGAGAAATTTACTGCGCTGCGATTGATTATCGTCTCGCGATTCGTGCTCGGCGTTTCGGCATTGTTTTTACTTGGTAGTGGAAATCTTGCTTTTGCAATCATGTACATAGTGTTCGCAGGTATCACCATTGGTGCACTCTCGGCACTTGATGGTGTTGCGGCGCGTGGCATTGTGCAACCAGAAGTGTTTGGCACCGTAATGGGCGGCATCGGTTTAATCACAACGCTCGGCGGTGCGATTGGGCCAATTTTTGCAGGGTGGCTGAAAACTGCGTTCGACTCATCGATTGCGCCAATAACGATTGTGTGTATTACTGCGTGTTCGGCCGCGATTGTTTTTTCTCTACAGCCATCCGACGAGCAACAGCCCCGTATGCGAAACTGACAGCTCTACAAACTGCTAGCCCAGGGCGTCGGGATGATGTCTTTATAGAGGCGTTCAATTTCGTAAAAGCGGCGCATTTCATCAATAAAAATGTGTACAACGACATCGCCGTAGTCGATCAAAACCCACTGCTGTTCGCGGGTTCCCTCCGAGCGAAGCGGGCCTTTGCCAACTGCTTCACGCACATTATTGAGCACGGCGTCAGTGATTGCACGAACGAGCCGCACGTTTGAGGCGCTGGTGACAATGAAGTACTCGGTGATGCCAACGACTGGACCCACCGGAATAACAATGGTGTTCTCGCCCTGCTTTTCGTCAATTACTCGGGCGATAAAGACGGCTAATTCAAGCGAGTTAAGGTCAGCTGCTGCTGCATCTGAATTGGTGGTGTCGGTCACTTGGGCTCCGTTGTACTGGTGGTCGATGTGTTGGACGCTGACCCTTGGCCAAGGAACGCAACAAAATCGTTACCCAAGACGATACGGAGGTTCACGCCAGAGATGACATCTTTGCTTTCCGTGAACTCAAGTGGTCCGAGAAGTGTTGGATACGCCTCGGCTTCAGTTCTCGCAATGGAATCGTTGTAGAACACCGTTGTGCGCTCTGTAGCCAGGTCAGGTGATTGACGAATCAGCACCACATTGGCACCCAAAAATGCCAGACGCGTGACAACTTCTTTGGCCACCACTGCGCTCGCGAACGGAATATCAACCATGACAGCGACATTGGCTGACGTCACAGTCAGTGCACTCGGCACGACACTTGCCATCACCATGAGAACTTCACCACCGTCAAGTCCGTATAAGTCGACTTTGTTTGGATTACGAACAGGATCAGTGAACAGTGTCGAAGAGAACTGCCACACGTCGATTTCCCCCATCAGAAGCGCTTTCATAAAAGCTGCTGTCGATGTAAAGACACTCGCATCAAGTGGTGAAATCGATGATGTTGATCCTCCAGTTCCAACTGCAGGCGTTGCAACTCCTGCACGTGCAATGGAATTCCACAATGCTTTTACTTGAGGCAAACGTGCAGATTCGGGCGTTCCAGTTTGTGACGATGCGAGACCTGCTGCCAAAAGGTCTGGACTCGCCGTTGATGAACCAGCTTCAATAACAACAATTGCCACACCATCAGCACCGGTGTCAGTCACAGGCTGCTGCAACACAACAGGTTGCGTACCGACATTTGTCAGCACCGCTGCAAATTCATCTGCCGTCATATCGTCAGCAAAATCAACGGTGATGTTCATCAAGTTCTCAACGTCAGTCTTTAGCGCCTGCAGTCCACCGGTTGTGTAGGAGTCTGCAATTCGGTGTGGTTGTTCTGTCTTTGCAACATCCGCCATTGAACCAACAGGAATGGAGACAATCGTTCCACCCTTTCCTTCGGGAGTAACAGCAATCAACGCAAGTGACGCAACTTCATTGCGCGAATTGATAACGGCCAGCATCTCCACTACCGACGACGGAATATCTACAGTGCCGCGACTATCAATACTGTTACCGCCTGATGCGTGCAGCAGCGAGTTTGTCCCAATAAATAAACCACCAGGTAGTGCAATGACTGACAACCCAGATGCAACCATGGCCGCAATCATGCGTCGACGTCGACGTGCAGGAATTGCGGTCATTGAGTACCTAGATACAAAGACTGATCACGAATGATTGATACAACTGAGGCAGAAGTTGCCGAATCGATTGACTCGCCGCGTGCCACAGCCTCGCGAATTGCACTGCTTGATACGTCAACAGGGCTCATCGTCACGTTCAATACCTGTGCATCGCGAAGAAACCCTGGGGCTGTACTGCTTGAGTCATCGCGATTCACTATGACGATCGTAGAGAGCCTGACTACATCAGAGGCACGATGCCATGTCTCTAAGCGCTCCGCCGTGTCGGCCCCCACTATGAGAAAAATCTCGGTGTCTGGCTGACCAGAAAGGATTTCTTCCAGAGTGTCGACCGTAAATGTGGGGCCGCCCCGACGAATTTCTCGGTCATCGGCCCGTAACCCGGAAATTCCCTGCACCAGAGCGCCTGTCATGTCCCATCGCACCTGCGCCGGCGTCACCTGACGGTCTCCCATTTTTTGCCACGGCTCATTGGCCACCATGAGAACAACTTCATCAAGCTCCACTTGGGTTTGCGCTGATATGGCCGCGGCAAGATGTCCCAAATGCGGCGGATCAAAGGTCCCCCCGAGGATGCCCAATCGGCGGGGCGCAGTAGTAGTCACGTGGCGAGTGTAGAAGGAATTAGGCGCGAGACGCCTTCGGAGAAAAAAATCTTGCTCCGCCTCTAGCAAACACCGCCCAGTGCTGGTAATGTCTCCAATCCCCCCGACTAGGAGCCCCTCCTTAGTTGGTCTCATGTGCCCGATAACACGGAACACATGGGAACAAGCCCTACGAAAACACGGTTGAACACTGCATCATGAATGACTCCATTGGTCTCTATCTAAACGACATCGGCAAAGTTGCCCTTCTTACTGCTGAAGACGAGCGCGAGCTCTCTAAGGCCATCGAAGCTGGCCGCGACGCCGCTACACGCCTTGAAGCTGGCGAGCGCGGAGCTGCCCTTCGTCGTGACCTGCGTAATGCAGCCACAGCAAAGGATCGTTTCATCCGTTCGAACCTGCGCCTTGTGGTCTCTATCGCACGCCGCTACCCATTGCCACAGGGCATGGACCTTCTTGACCTCATCCAAGAGGGAAACCTTGGCCTCGAGCACGCAGTTGACAAGTTCGACTGGCGCCGTGGTTTCAAGTTCTCCACCTACGCAACCTTCTGGATCCGCCAGGCCATTGGTCGCGCACTTGACCAAAAGGCAAGCCTCATCCGTATTCCTGGTGATCGTTCTGCCAGCCTTCGTGCAGCATTGCGCCAGGCTTCAGGTGACGGCGAGACTCTCGATGCCGGCAACGCCGAACTTCACCGCCTCACGACTCCTGTCTCTCTCGATAAGACCGTAGGCGATGACGGCGACGCAACTCTGGGTGACCTCATGGCTAATGGCCAGGGAACTCCTGAAGATGCCGTGATGGCAATGGTNGATACCGAACTTCTGGACGAACTTCTTGGCACGCTCGATGATCGCGCCCGTTATGCCGTTGAAGCCCGCTTTGGTCTTCTCGACGGTGAGCGCAAGAGCTTCCGCGAAGTTGGCGAAGANTTGGGCGTTACAGCCGAAGCNGCTCGTCGCCTCGTGAGCCGTGCTGTTGAAGGCTTGCGTGACGATGCCGAGCGCATCCTCGCAGTCTGACAGTAACTACTTATTAATTCCCATTGCGCTGAACCCACGTTTAGCGCAAGGCTAGGAAACTATGGCTCGTAGCTGGACACCTTCTTCATGGCAAACATCTGTTGCCGAACAACAGCCTGAATGGCCCGATACTTCTGCGCGCGATCGCGCACTTGCACAAATCTCTGCCTTCCCACCGTTGGTGTTTGCTGGCGAGGCTCGTTCACTGCAGACATCACTTGGACAAGTGGCGGCAGGAAATGCATTCCTTTTGCAGGCCGGCGACTGCGCTGAAAGTTTTGAAGAGTTTTCTGCAAACAACATTCGTGAAAAATTGCGTGTCATCTTGCAGATGGCAGTTGTACTCACGTACTCAATGGGAGTACCCGTTGTCAAAGTTGGCCGCATGGCCGGACAGTTTGCAAAACCACGTTCTTCACCTTTTGAAAAAATTGGTGATCTTGAATTGCCATCTTTCCGTGGACACATCGTCAATGACGTACACCCCAATGCCCAAGCTCGTATCCCCGACCCGCAACGCATGGTTCAGGCCTACCATCAGTCAGCAAGCACACTGAACCTTCTTCGTGCTTTCACTAAGGGTGGATTTGCTGATTTGAACCGCGTTAATGCGTGGACTCAAGAATTCGTCGCTTCAAGCCCAGAGGGCCAGCGCTATGTTGCCCTGTCTGCAGAAATTGAGCGCGCACTCGATTTCATGCGTGCGTGTGGCATTGATACAGAGAACTACTCATCACTGCACGAAGTAGATGTATACACAAGCCATGAAGCGTTGTTGCTTGGCTACGAAGAAGCTCTCACGCGCCAAGATTCTCTTACTGGTCAGTGGTATGACTGTTCTGCACACATGTTGTGGATTGGTGAGCGCACCCGTCAACTTGATGGTGCGCACGTTGAATTCCTGCGCGGCGTTGGCAACCCCATTGGTTGCAAGGTTGGCCCCACCACTTCTCCTGAATTTGTTCTTGAATTGTGCGAAGCACTGAACCCAGCCCAAGTGCCTGGTCGTCTCACTCTGATTAGTCGAATGGGTGCTGACAAAGTAGAAGATTCATTGCGTCCATTGCTTCATGCAGTGCGTGATGCAGGACATCCTGTTGTGTGGGCATGTGACCCGATGCATGGCAATACATTCACTGCACCAAACGGGCGCAAGACACGACACTTCGAATCAATCGTTGATGAGATTTCAGGTTTCGTTCGTGCTCATAAAGCTGAAGGTACGTGGCCAGGCGGAATTCATATTGAACTCACCGGCGACGATGTCACCGAGTGCACCGGCGGCACAGATGATCTCACTCATGACGATCTCGATGATCGCTACGAAACAATCTGTGACCCACGCTTGAATGCTCGCCAATCACTTGATCTTGCGTTCCGAGTAGCTGAACTTATTCGCGACGCAGTCTGACATGTCGGTTCTAGATCCGGCTTTTGGCCTTGCCGATGCATGGCCCGTTGCAGAATCATCCATCGCAATCATTCATGCAGGTGGAACCGAATTTCATGGTGACGAACATCGGCGCCAACGACTTGCGTCGGTCAGTAAACCTCTCACCGCCTGGGCAGTTCTCATTGCCATCGAAGAAGGCAGCATTTCTCTGGCTGATGCTGTGGGACAAACAGGTTGCACCGTAGAGCACTTACTTGCTCATGCAGGCGGTTA
>JGI25914J50564_10000792_pt1 | contig 10713 bp, 11 predicted proteins | sample LauGreSuBDMM15SN_2_FD_50564 | JGI IMG/M metagenome (IMG submission 50564) | reverse complement strand
GCCGGTTTATCCGCGGCGCTAGCAAGGGTGGGGGTAGGGGCGGGTGCCGCGGGTTCAGGAGCCACGAGAGTGGGAGCGGAGAACTTGAGCATGCCCTGCTCTTCCTCGGTGAGGGCGACGAGTGGGGAGCTGAGGACCTCCATTTGGGTTTTGAGGGCATCGGTCGAAACGGCCAGATTTTTAAATTCATCTAAAACCAGGCGACGGGCGGCCTCGCGGCGAGCCTGCTCTTTGAGTTGGCGATCGAGAATTGAGCGAAGCATGACATTCTCTTTGGCCAAGGCGGTATCGGATTTACCCGACGGGCCAGCCTGCTGGAGTTGAGCGGTGAGGCTGGCGATTTTAGTTTTGTACTCGTCGTTGGCACGAGCCAGTTCGGCGGATTTGTTGTTTGCTTCGGCAAGTTTCTTTTCCAGCTGGTCGACTTGGCCTCGAAGTGAGGTCATTTCGCCCGCGATTTCGCCCCCGGCAGCTTTCTTGAGGCTCTCCTCCGCAGAGGTAAGCTTGCCCCGAAGAGCGGTGTTCTCGTCCTGGAGTTTTGCCAGATTGGCATCAGGGGAGGGGCTGGCAGAAAGTTTTTCTTGGAGCTGCTTTTTGTCAGCCACTGCGGCATCGAGTTCACTTTTGGCTTGGCGTAACTCGGTGCGTGCTGACTCGAGGTCTCCCGAGAGGCTGATGATTTTTTGGCGAAGAGCGGAAGGGTCATCTGAGACCACGGGTGCCGGAGCGGAGGTGGGGGCTGGTGCTGGGGGAGTCTCACTTTTCGGCTCCGAAGGGGTAGGTTTTTCAGTGGCGGTTGCGGGGGAGGAAGTTGGAGCAGGCTTTGCGGTGGGGGCAGGATCTTTCGCCGATTTAAGGGCTTCCAGTTTTTCGTTGAGGTATTTGATCCGATATTTGACGATGGTGGGTTCCCACTCTGGGTTTTCGTTCTTTAACTTTTCCAGGCGTTGAACAGCGGTTTCGTACTTTTCGCGGCCTTGGGAGTTTTGGCCGCCGGCGGTGAGCTTATCGCCCTCTTGGATCATGACATAGATCTGGAGGTAATCGTCTTGGGGAGAGGCGGCGGAGTGGACTAAGGCAGGGGCAGCCCAGGTTAGGCAGACGAGAAGAGCAATCCATTGAAAGTGCTTCATGAATACAGGGAGGAATTAGGCGTGGAAACGGGGGTTGGGGCAAGAGAAAATCAGCCCCGTTGACGATAACTTTTCTCCGTCTAAAGGTAGAGGGTATGGATTTAGCCACCCCGCAGGGAGTTTTGGTCCTGAATCGCTTTTGGCAGGCGGTACACATCTGCTCTGTTCGGCGGGCCTTCAGCTTGCTCTACATGGGGCATGCGCAGGTGGTGGAAGGCAATGGGGCGGGGGATGATTTTCGAACTTTCGATTTTCAGCGGTGGCGCGAGCTGAGTCAGGATTATGAAGGGGAGGATGCGGTGCGGACGATTTGCTTTCGGATTCGGATCCCGCGGGTGATTGTTTTAATGCTCTTTGACCGGATTCCGAAAAAAGAGGTCAAGTTGACGCGTCAGAATATTTTCGAGCGAGATTCTTACACCTGCCAATATTGTGGGGAGTTAAAAGATCGGCGTGACCTCAATTTGGATCATGTGATTCCGCGGGATCATGGGGGGACGACCACTTGGGAAAATGTGGTGTGCTCTTGTATCCCGTGCAACACACGGAAGGGGAATCGGCGGCCGCCTGGGGCTTCGATGAAGCTAATTCGGAAGCCGAANAGACCCAAATTACGAACGTTCTTGAATGTGCAAATTTCGCGAAACGGGCCTGAGACATGGANGCACTTTTTGGATTTAGCCTACTGGAATGTGGAGTTGAGCGACTGAAGAAGGGCGGCGGTTTGCCTCTCGGTGGGGAGGATCGAAGGAGGCTTTTTCCAGTAACTCGGGAGGGGATTTTTCTGGCCCATGCGGCGGTGGCGCCGATTAGCGGGCCGGCGCAGCAGGCGATGGGGGAGTGGGGTGCGGAGGCGGCACTGGGCAGTCAGGAGGGGGATGAGGTTTGGCGGCGGGTGAAAAAAACACGAGAGGTAGCGGCCCGATTCTTGGGCTGTGAATGGGATGAAGTTTCGTTGCTGGGGCCTACNGCGTTAGGATTGGGGCTGGTGGCGCTGGGCTTGGATTGGAAAGAGGGTGATGAGGTTATTTATGATCCACTGGATTATCCTGCAAATGTCTATCCGTGGGTCGATCTGGCGCGGTGCGGAGTCAGGCCTGTTCCGATCGATCGTCGTCCAGGAGAGAAAATTCGGTGGGAGACTCTTTTGCCTCAGATAACCAATCGAACAAAACTGGTAACCTTAGCGACAGCGCACTACTTAAGTGGTTTGGTTCCAGATTTAGCGGTGATTGGGCCGGAGTTGAGGGCGCGCAAGATTTTGCTTTGTTTGGATGGAATTCAGACCTTAGGGGTGCTCCCTACGGATTGGGCCGAGGCGGATTTTTTGGCTGCGGATGCGCACAAATGGATGCTGGGGCCTGTAGGGGCGGGAGTCTTCATGGTCAGGCGGAGAGTGTGGGATCGGTTATCCCCGCGGTTATTGGGGTCATGGAATGTGGTGAGCCCAGATTTTTTGGCTCAACCTCAAATGGTGATGGAAGAGGGGGGAAGAAGGTATGAGCCGGGGAGTTTAAATTTACCTGGCATTGATGGGATGAGAGCTTCGCTTGAATTGTTGGATCGTTTCGGAAGAGAGAATACGAGCGAGTATGTGCTCGGGTTATCGCAGCGGATACGGGAAGGGGCGAGGGTCGGCGGTTTTTCCATTTATGGCGGAGCGGAGGAGATGCGTCCGATCACCAGCTTGCGGGAGCCGTCTGGGGGATGGGGCGATGGGATGAAGCGGATGGAAGCGGCGCGAATCCGGGTCTCTTGGAGGAGGGAGCATGAGGGAAAGATGCTTTGTAGGGTCTCTCCTCACGTTTCGAATACGGCGGAGGAGGTGGATGAATTTCTTAAAGTATTGGGAAGAGCGGGTTGACTCCAATCGGTTTCCTCGGCACGATTTGAGCCTTATTCCTTATCTGTAATGAAACCGACATACAACCCCTCCAAGCGAACTCGGAAACGCCAATTTGGCTTCCGGGCTCGCATGAAAACTAAGGGAGGGCGTGCCTTGATCGCGCGTCGTCGTGCGCGTGGTCGTCGTCGCCTTCTACCCAAAGGTGTGGAGCGCCACTACGCCCGCCACACCGGGGCGTGATCGGCGCCTGCCCCGGGCGCGCATTCTTCGTCGTCGGCCGGAGTTTCTGGCCATCCGTCGTGAAGGAGGGACTCAAAGTGGCACCCAACTTAAACTTAACTGGCGAAAAGAGCCGCGAAAAAGNCGCCGTATGGCCATCGTGGTGCCCAAAGCTTGTGGGAACGCGGTCGTGAGAAATCGAATTAAGCGGTGGGTAAGAGAAGGGTGGAGGAATCTGCAAGCGGAGTTGGCTCCTGGGTCGGATTCGGTGTGGATTGCACGTCCCTCGGCAGGAAAAGCGGGCAGTGAGATTTTGCGTTTGGAGATGATCCGTCTTTATCAACGTGCGGGGCTGTGGATGGATGCAGCATGAAGCCGATTTTCATTTTTCTAATTCGTTTTCAGCAAGGGTTGGCGCCCTTTTGGAGAGCTCTTTTGGGAAGTGGGGGGGCGTGTTGCCGATTTCATCCGACCTGTTCTGAATACGCGGTTGAGGCGATTGAGAAGCACGGGGTGGTTCGCGGAATCGGTTTGGCTTTAGGGCGGCTGGGGAAGTGTCATCCGTGGGGGAAAGCGGGCTGGGATGCGGTTGAGGAGGTTTTGTGAAAAAAGGGGGAATGGACCGCAGCTCTTGGGTCGCAGCAGGGGCCTGTTTTCTGCTTTTACTTCTCTACCCGAAAATCGTTGCGCATTTTTATCCTCCGGCTCCTGCTAAAAAGGAAGCTGCGGTTGAGAAGACGGGCGTGGCGGCAACCCCTGCCCCTGTTTCAACCCCTGCACAGGTATTAACTCCCAAGGAGACATTGGCGCCAGGATCGGTGAATCGGGCAGGGGCAGAGCAGACGGTGGTTTTGGAAAATCCTACGTTGCGGGTGATCTTTACGACGTGGGGAGGTGGAATTCGGGAGATGGTTTTGCTTGAGCACGGGACAGAGGGGGAGGGGAAGGTTCGACTCAATTTGGGATCTCCGGATGCGATTTTCGAATTGAGAGGTTGGACTCCGCCTGGGGAGGGATTGGCTTGGGCGGTGGAGAAGGCGGATGGGTCGGAAGTTATTTTCAGTGCACCCGCGCAAGTCGGGGGAGAAGTTGTCATACGGCGAACTTTTCGTCTGACGGGCGAGTATGATGTCAGTTTGGTTCAGGAAGTAGAAAATCGGGGTGGAGGGCCGTTGGCTTTGCCGGGCTACGCCTTGTCGGCAGGGATTGGGGCTCCGGTGCATTTACGTTCTGAGGAGGAGGCGTATGTGGGAACGGGGTGGTTTACATCGGACGGAACGTATACGACCCATAAACTTCCCGAGTTTATCGATTCGCGCTTTCTGTTTCTCTTCCCGCAAAAAGGAAAGGAGCTGGTGGCAAGTCGGGACGATCGATCGGTCAAGTGGGTGGCAGCAAAAAGCCAATTCTTTGCCATGGTGATTACGGCGCTGGATGCGCCTGCGCAGGGGGCGGAAGCACGGAAAGTGGAGTTGCCAGGGGAGAAGATGAAAGATGGCGGAGGTGTGGTCACCGCTTTGGAGACGTGGATCAAGTTAGCCGGGTTCGATTTGGGGGCGGGGGCGAAGCACGTTCGCAGTTTTGGACTGTATGCTGGGCCCAAGGAGGATTGGCGGTTGCGTCGCTTAGCGCATGGTGAGGACGAGGTGATGGAGTTTGGGTGGATGGGGATTGTGAGCCGACCGCTTCTCGTGGTGATGAACATGATCGAAAAGGGGGTGGGGAGCTACGGATGGTCGATCGTGATTCTTACCATTTTACTGAAAGCCATTCTTTGGGTGCCGCAAGCCAAGGCCAACCAGAGCATGAAAAAGATGCAGATCTTGGCGCCGAAATTGAAAGAGATTCAGGCGAAGTTCAAAGAGGAGCCGGCGAAGCTAAATACGGANATGATGAAGCTNTATAAAGATTACGGGGTNAATCCTCTGGGNGGATGTCTGCCGATGCTCATTCAGATGCCGGTATTTTTGGGATTTTATTACATGCTCCTCAGTTCGGTGGAGTTGCGTGGGCAAGCCTTCCTTTGGATTCATGATTTGTCGCGACCCGACACGATCGGATATTTGCCGGGGCTAGGAATTCCCATCAATCCGATGCCTTTGATTATGACCGCAGCTATGGTTTGGAGCATGCATTTGACCCCTCAGCCACAAGGAGTGGACAATCCGGGGGCAAAGATGATGAAGCTGATGCCGGTGATCATGTTGGTGTTTTGCTATAATTTCAGTTCTGCCTTATCTTTGTACTGGACCGTGCAAAACTTCCTCTCCATTGGACAGTTGATGTACAACCTGAAGCAGCCGATGCCGAGGTTGGAGAAGGTGGCGAAACCGGTAGAGGCTGTGAAGAGGGGTCGCTGGAAAGGCGGAATGTGGGGGCGAAAATGAGCAGCGCAACGGCACCCCAAGGGGCGAAGGAACTTTTGGAAAATATGCTGGGACACTTGGGATTCTCCTTCACCTTGGAAGAGGAGAAGCGGGGGGAGGACGCTGTCCTTCACATTCGAATGCAAAATCCGGCAAGGTTGATTGGNCGGGATGGTGAGACGGTGGATGATTTGCAGTTCTTACTNAATCGGATGCTGGCGCGGGGTGATGAGGCGGTGGGGCGGGTGATTGTCGATGTGGAAAACTTTCGCAAAGAGCAGGAGGCGGGGTTGCTCGCGGAGATTCGGGAGATGGTGGAGCGGGTTCGGACATCGGGCGAGATCGTGGATTTACCGCCGATGAATGCGTACGAGCGAAGGATCATCCACCAAGCTTTCCGGGATGACCCGCAAGTGGAGACGGTGAGTCCGGAGAGCCCGTCCCGTCTGAAGCGGATTCGGGTTCGTCCGCGGCGGCCGGCGCAAGCCTGAGCCAAGAGAAGATCGGCCAGGGTGAGGGTGAGTCCTCGCCTTGGGAATCGTGGGCGAGTCGCGCTTTGGCCGTGGTGACATGGGTCTTCCTTTTAGCTCTGATCACGGGAAGTGGATTGTATCTGGGGGGAGCCAGGAGGGCGTTTGCTGGACCGGCGTTCTTAGTTTCGGCAGGGCTTTGGGTTTGTTTGGCCCTGCGGGCGGTGGAGGGGTGGAAAAGCGGGCGACGAATTTTGGGATGGATGGATCTACCGATATTTCTTTTTTTAGCCTACGCGGGATGGGCGACCTTGAGGGCTCCATGTGAATACTTCGCAAGAGTCGAGTGGTTGTGGGCGTCAATCTATGGGGTGGTTTTTCTCTCAGTACGACATCAGTTAGGTGGGCGACGTCTGGTGCCATGGATTTTGGGTTGGTTCTTGGTCGTAGCACTTTTGACCGAGTTGTATGGGTTCTTGCACTTTCGTGTGGGTGTTTATCCCATTGGTCCAGTGCCGGTTTTAGGGTGGGATCTGGTGCAGAGGCCTGATTATGAGGCTCGCATGTCGGGAACCTTCGGTTGTCCGAACCATTTTGGAAATTATCTGGTTCAGGCAAGTCTGGCCGCATTGACCCTGATGGCATGGCCAGGGTGTGTTTGGCCGATACGGTTTTTGGCTGGTTGGAGTGCGACGGTGAGCGCGGTCGGGGTTGGTCTCTCGATTTCGCGAGGCAGCTTTCTGGCATGGCTCTCAGGAAATGGAGTTTGGTTGGGACGCTGGCTTCGGCGTGGTCCTTTCAATTGGATGGGGCGAGGTCTAGTGATTTTATTGGCGGCAGCAGGATTAGGCGGAGCGCTCTGGGTGGCAAAGGGGGATGAAAAGATCATGAAGCGGTGGGAAGCGACGATGGGGGCGAAAGGGGAGGGTTGGGCCAAGGTGTTGAGTGGGGACGGGGATTTTCGAATCGAACTGGCAAGCAACGGTCTGGAAATTTGGAAACAGGCTCCTTGGTTTGGGCATGGACCGGGTAGCTTTGATTTGGAACATTTACGGTGGGCAAGCTGGGACAAAGGAACGCGCGCAGTTTTCACCCACAACGACTATATCAACACCCTGTGCGACTACGGGGTGGCCGGATTCTTCTTGGTCTCCCTCTTTTGGATCTATTTGGTTTTTTTTCTGTGGCACCGGAGTAGGACCCGCGAAAAAGATAGTCCGGCCGATCTATGTACGGGATTAGGCTGGTCGATTGCTGGGGCGATGCTGGTGCATGCGGTGGTGGATTTTAATTATCATATTCCCGCGACGGCCATCTCCTCGTTTCTTCTTTTAGGAATCGCGACCGCGACGGTTTGGCCGGAGCGGGGAAAAGCGCAGGCGAGGCTTTGGAACAGCGTCCTGGCGGCGGTGGCCTTGGGTTTGGCGGGAACAACGGCCTTTCATGGATGGAAAACCTGGGCTTGCTGGAGGTTGATTCCAGAGAAGGCATCCGAAGTGGCGAAACTATCGGACGAAACTTTGCTGGCGATTGGGATGGAGGGGAATCGATGGGATCCTCGCTCGCCCNTGTTTGCGGAGCTGATGGGGGACAGCTATCGGCTGAAGTTGATTGAGGTGTATTTCTCCCCCGCTACGGCTACNCCTGAGGGGATCGCACAGCGNCAGGAGAAGGTGAGCCAGTATGCGGAGAGTGCAATCGGATGGTATCGGAGCGCAGAGGAGAGAAGNCCTAAGGANGATGTGTACTATGTACGGCGTGCGAGCGTNCTGGATCTTCAAGGAAAGTTTTCAGAGGCGGAAGTCCTTTATCAGCTAGGGATTCAGAGGAGACCGAACGGGAAGTTTTTTCATACGAGTTACGGAAATCATCTTTGGCGGAAGGGAGATTTGATGGGTGCGCAGGCTCAATTTGAAAAGGCGATCGCCGCACCTGGAATGGCCCGACCCGGCGATAGTTCTGAAAAAGATGCTACGGTGGAAGCGCGGGAAATGTTGGCCCGAGTAAAAGAGCTGATTGCGAAGGGGCCCGGAGTTCGGCAGGTTAAGAAGTTCAACCCTCGGGAGGATTAATATGAAACAACACGAAACTACACTGATTTTGGTCAAACCGGATGCGGTAGCGCAAGGGCTTACGGGAGAAGTTCTCCAACGGCTGGAAAAAAATGGATTTAAGATCTTGAACTGCCGGATGCTCCGACTAACCCCGGCTCTTCTGCAAGAGCACTATGCTCACTTGGCGAGTCTGCCGTTTTTCCCTGAGATTGAAACCTTTATGGCCTCGGGGCCGGTGGTGGCGGTGGCGTTGTCGGGTGAAAATGCGATCACGAGAGTGCGGGAGTTGCTCGGACCGACTGACAGCACAAAAGCCCCCAAAGGAACGATCCGTGGGGATTTAGGAAAAGATAAAATGCATAATGTTTTACATGCCTCCGATTCGGCTGAGGCCGCACAGGCAGAGTTGAAGCGGTTCTTCGGTTCAACCGATCCCAAAGTTTAGTCTGCCCAGGATCTACTTGGCTGGGATGATTTCGATCTTCCCAATGTCACTTACGCCCGCCCCGACTAGGGCAGCACCTTCGAGGTGGGGTACTTTTCCGATTTTTGGGATGGGAGGGATTCCAACTCCCGGGTTGAGCCGCATCTTTTCAAATCGGGCGAGGGCGAGGACATCGAGTGCGACGGGATCGGTCGAGGCGAGAAGAAGGCCTGGGGTGCAGGAGTAGTTGGCATCGAAATCTTTGCCCCCGGCAAATTTGAGGATCAGTCCGTCTGAGATATGGAGAACGGTTTTGGGTTTGAGGAGAGGATCGCTCATCAAAATTTCCCCCACGGTGGTATCCTGCTCGGCGTTGGGCTTTAAAAGGCGACGCGCATTGTCGACGCTGCCTAAGGCGAGAGAGGCACAGCAACCGTAGATACCGATATCTGGGTCGCTGGTCATGGATCCTAAGTTGACGACTTTGACCTCTTTGGGGGTGATCAGCTTGGTGAAGTAGGACCAGTAGGGAATTTTGTCTGCGGCGGATCCACTGCCGCCCGAGCTGAGGGGCAGTCCGTCCATGAGGGAGGGTTGAAACTTTAGGTCGCCATAAATGAGTTGGCCCATGGTGGGGTTGAAGTAGGGGGTGGAGTCTGGGTCGAAACCAAGTCCCGGAACATCGGAGGCGGCGGAGGCGATGACGGCGCGAACCTGGATTTTTCCAGGTGATTGTCGTACTGGGTAGCCGGATTTGGTCATGTCGACTTCGCGTTTATCCCAGAGGGTGATCTTGTCTGGTTGAACTCCTGCAGCGATGAGGCTAGCGGTGACCGCATCGGCCAGCTCGCGTCGGGTCCCTGTGCGAGGATCTCCCCGGGCGATGACTTTGACTGCTACGGTATCGTCCGGGTTAATTCCAAGGTCTTTCCACGATTCGTTCGAGGTAGGTTTTCCGGTGAGGGTGGTGAGGAGAGAGTTGAGAGCGGTTTTGATCCGGTCCGGTTTAGGATCGAAGTTGGTCAGGAGGGAGGGGTCCTCGATCATGACGACGCGGGATTTTGGGGAGTCGGCCGAAAAAAGTTGTGTGTGGGAAAGGGTGAAGAGGCATAGGAAAANGAGGAGAAGGCCGGGGCAGGCAGTGGGTCGTGTGGAGAAGAGGANTGNGGACATGGAGTTATTAAGATGCAGGAAAGAGGGGAGTTGAGCAACTAGGGGGAAAGGCTTGCGGGCTGGCGGGGGCGAGAGAGAACGGAGTGATATGGGGTTCTCTGCAGAAGCGATAGAAAGGGTAAGAAGGGCGAGCGATCTGGTGGAGGTGGCTGGGTCTGTGGTTCAACTCAAAAGGGTGGGGTCGAACTTTCGGGGTTTAAGTCCGTTTAAAAAGGAGAAGACGCCCTCGTTTTATGTTCACCCGGACAAACAATTCTTTAAATGTTTTAGCACGGGGACGGGAGGGGACGTATTTCGCTTTTTAATGATGACGGAGGGGCTGGATTTTCCTGCCGCGGTCAGGAGATTGGCGGAGCGAGCGGGAGTCCATTTGGAGGAGGAGCCGGGGGCTGGGGGCAAGGGCGGTGGGGATGGCGGCAGTGGGGCGGAGCGGGAGCGGTTGAGGCAGATCCACGCATCGTTGGCGCTTCACTGGCGAGATTTGTTAGCGAAAGATGAGTCGGCTGAGGGGGCGCGGAGTTATTTAAAAGAGAGGGAGATTCCTTTGGAGTGGATTGCTCGGTTTGGCTTGGGATATGCACCGGCGGCATGGACGGCAACGTTGGATTGGGGAAAGAAAAATGGGTTTTCGGAAGAGGAGATGATTGCTCTGGGGTGGCGCTACGTGCTCAGTCGGGTCGGGTATACGATCGTTTTCGCAATCGGCTGATGTTTCCAATTTTGGATGAAGGGGGTCGGGTGATTGCTTTTAGCGGGCGGGTTTTGGCGGGGGCTGCGCCAGAGGAGCCAAAGTATGTCAATTCGCCTGAGACGATGATTTTTAAGAAGGGTCGAGTTTTGTTTGGGTTTGATCGGGCACGAAGGGCGATGGCGGAGGAGGGGCGGGCGATTGTTTGTGAAGGGCAGCTCGACGTATTGCGGGCGCAGGCGGCGGGGTTTCTGGAATCGGTGGCACCGTTGGGAACGGGATTTACGGAAGAGCATGCAAAGTTGATTGGGCGTTTTGCCAAGGAGATTGTTATCTGTCT
>JGI25914J50564_10000790_pt1 | contig 10748 bp, 10 predicted proteins | sample LauGreSuBDMM15SN_2_FD_50564 | JGI IMG/M metagenome (IMG submission 50564) | reverse complement strand
AGCTACGCAAGATCCAATCCTTTCAGGATTATGTATTTCTTTTAAATCATTATTTGATACAATATTTTCTAAACTTCGGATGCCATCATTTTCAAAAAATGATTCATTAAAGTCATGTATATAATCTGAAACATCAAAGTATTTATCATTGATTAATACTGCAGGCTTTTCATTATTAAGCTTTCCTATTCTAACTAATTTCATTTTTTTTATTTTAGGTCTTTTAAAGCGTCCCACATAACTTCAGCTAAGAAAACATTTCCAGCTTCATTTAAGTGAACTCTATCTGATGTTAATATGCCCGAAGCTTTATTCTCGGTATTAAATTTTGTTTCATAATCTAAAAATGCTTTACGCAAATCTATCAATTTACAATGTTCATCTAAAGCTATTTTCCTTATGACGGTTGAAAAATAATTCAGATCCCCATCGTTCTCATTGGTAGCATCATACTTCTCGCCTATTAATGTAGGAGTGCAAATAACTACTTGACTACCAGATCGTTGAATCCTTTGGATTAAAGCATGATAAAACTTTTCAAATTTATCATAATCTGTCCCTGTTCTAGAGGAAGTCTTATGCCATACATCATTGATTCCAATATAGATTACAACAATATTAGGTTTCTTAGCAATCACATCTTCTTCATGTCTTAAGTATAAATCATAAATTTTGTTCCCTCCTATTCCAGCTCCGATTAATTCATATTTTCCTGATAAGCCTTTCGAAGAAAGCATTTCAGCCATTTTAGTTATATAGCCTGTTTTTCCGATACCAGCTTGCGTAATGGAGTCTCCAAAAAATAAAATTTTAATTGGATTATCAGCTTTGAATGAAAACAAAGTCGATACGAACAGTAAGGCAAAAATTAGTTTTGTTTTCATCATATTTAATTATTTAAGTATAGAAAACCACCGTCAAGTGGGTAATCACATCCTGTGGCAAAAGATGCTTCGTCTGAGCATAAATATAAGGCCAAATGAGCAATCTCGATTGGTTTAGCCATCCTTCCGATGGGTTGAGAGGCTGATAGCTTTTTGAACATTTCATCTTGATTATTTGGATAGTTTTTCTGTATAAATCCATCTACAAAAGGAGTATGAACTCTTGCAGGAGAAATACAATTACATCTAATTCCTTTTGAAATATAATCTTTGGCAATAGACTGGGTCATGGATTTTATAGCTCCTTTTGTCATCGAATATCCAAATCGGTCAGGAATTCCAACGGATGAAGCTACAGAGGCCATATTTAATATTACGCCAGACTTATTGTTGACCATGATTGGAATAACTGCTTTGATGCAATTAAATGCTCCTTTAACATTGACATCAAAGATTTTCTGAAAGTCTTTTGAACTTGTATTTTCAACGTTTCCAATTTGGGCTATCCCTGCATTATTAATTAAAATATCAATTCTGTTTAGTGAATTTATTTCTTCTAAAACTAAAGCTTCGTTTGTAATATCAACAGGATGAAAATTGGAACTTATATTGAATTGTTTTACTTCGGATATAGTTTCATCACTTAATGGACTTTGTAGATCAAAAATATGAACTTCCGCGCCCTGTTGGGCAAATAATATCGAAATAGCTCTTCCGATACCAGAACTACCTCCTGTGATAATAACCACTTTATTTTTTAATGAAAAAATCATACCATTATATTATAATTTAACGCCCCTTCTCCAAAACATAAAATCATCCTGACCTAAGTCCATCGCCTTGGTATTAATTTCCCCTGAGGCTAATTTAATGATGTAATTTAAAACCTCTTCCCCTATTTCTTCCACGGATTTATCACCCGAAATGATGGGTCCACAATCTATATCTATTATTTCAGGTAACTTTTCTGCCAACCTAGTATTGGTTGATAATTTAACCATTGGGCAAATAGGATTACCTGTCGGAGTTCCTAAACCCGTTGTAAACAATTGAATAGTAGCACCAGCTCCAGCCATACCTGTTGTAGCTAAAACATCATTTCCAGGNGTACAAACTAAATTTAAACCACTTTTTGTTACATACTTTCCATACCCAAGAGAATCTACAATAGGTGAAGATCCAGCTTTTTTTGCTGCGCCAGCAGACTTTATGGCATCTGTAATTAATCCATCTTTAATATTACCAGGGGATGGATTCATATCAAAACCAGCACCTACCGCTGCNGCTCTNTTCGCATATTCACGCATCATTAGACCAAAATCATCCGCAACTTGGCTATTAATGGATCTATTTTGAAGTTCTTGTTCCACTCCACATAATTCAGGAAATTCCGCAATCATTACAGTTCCCCCTAGCGATACGATTAAATCAGCGGTATGTCCAATGGCTGGATTAGCAGAAATACCTGAAAATCCATCTGAGCCCCCACATTTTACTCCTACACGTAGTTTTGATAAAGGAGCAGGAGATCTTTGACATTTATTTATTTCGATTAATCCTTCAAACGTTTTATGAATTACTTCACTTAACATTTGTTCTACCCCACTTCCCTCATCTTGTTGCTGTTCGAAAATATATAATGGCTTAGAAAAATTAGGATCCTTTTCGTTTAATTTTTGTTGGAATAAGCTAATTTGAGAATTTTGACAACCTAAACTTAATATGGTTATCCCTCCTACATTGGGGTTCAAGCAATAACCTGCCAACAAAGAACATAAATTATCCGATTCTTCTTTATTTTCTCCGCAACCACTTTCATGAGTTAAAAATTTTATTCCATCTATATTTTTAAACAAATCACTTTTGTGGACTAATGTCGTTTTCTTAGACTTGTCAAACTCAGGTAATTTTAATTTTTCCCCATTTTGAATTTGGTTTTTCAAAATAACTACTTGCTCAGTAAAAGGGTCATTTTTTTGAAAACCTAATCCATTGATAAATGCATTTTTCAACAATTCAATATTTCTGTTTTCACAAAAAACCAATGGTATCACTAGCCAAAAGTTTTGAGTACCTACTTGGCCATCAGCTCTATGAAAACCATTAAATGTCAATTGTTTCCATTTATCTACATTGGGTGGAGACCAATGATAATCTTTGATTTTACCTTTAAACTCTTGAGAAGCATGATGCAAATTAAATGTATGAACTAAACCTCCTTTAGGTATTGCCTGTTTGGCTATGCCAACCAAAACACCATACATAATAGCTTCTCCATTCATTGGAATGGCCTCTGTAGTAAATTTATGTTTGGCATCAATATCATCTTGTAAAATAATACGGTTACCATTGTGAATAATTTCAGTTCCTTTTTTCAAATTCTGTAACGCTACTAACAAATTGTCATCGTCATTAATTTGCAAAAAAATCTTTCTTTTCGTAATCATCATTTATAATTTAAAAATATTCTCGGCCAAAACCCACTTTACATTTTCAGGAGATCCTGGAATGTTTTTTTGATAAGTAGACATAAGTTTTTCCCAAGCTATGACTTGAGAATTATTACGATCTAATTCATTTTTATGTTCAAAACTGAAATCATCATTCGCCTTAATTTCCATAACCATGCGGTCATGAAACCTATATATTTCCATAGATATAATACCAGCATCCAAAATACTGTTTTTGATGGCTAATGGTATATTTTTATGGTAGTCTATGTACTCAGAAATCAATTTTTCATCATTTACCAAATCTAAAAATAAAATATATTTTTTCATTATATTTTTTTGATAGGTAACTTATATCCATTGTACGAATAATATACAATGAATATAAAACATAGCAAAGGGATAATAAGAGCTACAGGCGTACTAACTTTAAATAATACCGCTGTAATTGGTGGAATAATTGCCCCCCCTACGATTGACATAATAATTAAAGAAGAAGCTAATTTGGAACCTTCTCCTAAGTCTTTACATGCTAATGCAAATATAGTTGGAAACATAATTGATTGAAAGAAATAAACCATCATTAATGCCACTAATGCATAAACACCGCCTCCAAAAATGGATATTAGAATCGAAATGACAGCTCCGATTGAGTAAATTCCCAGTATTTTATTCGAATCATTTTTACTCATAAAGTAGGTGCCAATGAATCTTCCAAACATAAAAAGTACAAAGGCAAAAGATGCATGAAAACTAGCAATTTGAGTGGGTGACATCGAACTAGTGGTTTGATATATTTTTTGTACAATCCATAAATTTGTATCACTGGCTAAATCAATTTTCAAATCGACAAAATTACCCCATAATGATACTTGTGCCCCCACATTACAAAATTGAGCAATAATCCCCAACGATAAATGTCTATTTTTCAACAAACTTGAAATTGATATTTTTGTTTGACTGACTACTTTATTAGCTGTTTCTGATACTTCAGGCATTTTAGTAATGGCAAATAATACGGCTACTATTGCTACAACTACGCCTATGATTAAATATGGCAACTGAACTGAATTGGCTTGCGATATGCGAATGGCTTCTGCCTCGGCTACCGGAAGACTATTTAATAATTCTCGGCTATATTCCTTATCAGAAAATATAAAAAAACCTCCTATGACAGGCCCTAAAATAATGCTAATTCCATTAAAGGATTGTGCAAAATTTAATCTAAAATCTCCTGATTTAGGATCACCTAGCACGGTAACATATAAATTTGCTGCAGTTTCTAAAAATGCGATTCCGCTGGCGATTAGAAATAAGGCTGCTAAAAAGAAAGAGTATAATCTAACTTCTGCAGCAGGATAAAACAAAAATGCGCCTGCAGCGTATAATACTAGTCCAATAAGTATCCCCATTTTGTATCCTAACTTTTTCATTACATATCCAGCCGGAAGTGCCATGATAAAATATCCTAAATAGAATGCAGTTTCTACGATATTGGCTTGCCAGCGTTGCAAATCAAGTGCAGTTTGAAATTGCTTAACTAAAGTACCATTTAAACTATTGGCCAAACCCCAAAGAAAGAATAAACTAGTAACTAAACTAAATGGAATCAGGTAGTTTACTTTTGTTGATTGAGATTCAATTATATTTTCATTTTCATAGGTAGGTAATGCCATTAGATTATTTTTTTATTTAAAAGGATAAAACACTTTCAATATACCTTCTTTTTTTTAATTTTAAATTTGTACAGGGTTAATTTTATCCAATATATTTCAAAAACATCCTTATTGAATCCAATTCTTATTTTATCCAAATGAAAAAAATAATTTTTATTTCAGCATTATCATTATTGAATTGGGTAGCTTTTGCTCAAAATATACCTGTAATTAATCCAATACCGAGTAAAAAACAAGTGGATTGGCAGGCATTGGAATATTATGGATTTATTCATTTTAACATGAATACTTTCACTAATTTGGAATGGGGTGAAGGACAAGAAAATCCTATCAATTTTAATCCAACGGATTTAGATTGCAATCAATGGGCTAGAATTGCCAAAAATGCAGGTATGAAAGGCTTAATTTTAACTGTTAAACATCATGACGGTTTTGCTTTATACCCTTCAAAATTCACAAAACACACCGTAGCAAAATCAAACTGGAAGAATGGCAAAGGGGATGTTGTTAAAGAATTATCCGAAGCGTGTAAGAAATATAGCCTAAAACTGGGGATTTATCTATCTCCTTGGGACCGAAATCATCCAGATTATGGAACCGAAAAATATAATTTAATATATGCAGAAATGCAGAAAGAATTATTGTCCAATTATGGCCCCATTTTTGAGTTTTGGTATGATGGTGCAAATGGTGAAGGTCCAAATGGAAAAAAACAAATTTATAATTGGCCTTTATTTAATAATACGGTATTAAAATATCAGCCTAATGCTGTTCAATTTTCAGATTCAGGCCCTGATATTCGATGGGTTGGAAATGAACGTGGATTTGCTTACGATAAAACATGGAGCCCCATTAACCGGGACGAGATTTATCCAGGGTTTCTAAAATTTGATCTATATAGGAATGGGCAAGAAAATGGTACTCACTGGGTTTCTCCAGAAGTGGATGTTTCAATAAGACCGGGGTGGTATTACCATGCTGACCAAGACTCGAAAGTCAAAACACCAGATTCATTAATGAAAATTTATGTGGCTTCTGTGGGTAGAAATTCTAATTTATTACTTAATATACCTGTTGACAAAAGAGGTCTTATTCATCCTAATGACTCTATATCCATGATTGGTTTTAAACAATTAAGAGATAAGGGACTTGTCAACTTATTAATTAAAAACGATCAAATAAGTACATCATCGAATCATAGTGGCAAATCTATTTCAGAATTAATTGACAAAAACACAAAAACGTTTTGGGCGGCTAATAAGTCTGACCAATCACCTTTAATCAATATCAGTTTGCAGACACCAAAATTAATTAATGCCATAATGATACAAGAACCTATATTTATGGGCCAAAGAATAATTCAATTTAAAGTGAAGTTGACCGAAGAAAATGGGGCAAAAGAAGAAATAATTTGTCAGACGATTGGTAATAAACGTATCGTAACGTTTAAGCAGAGAAAAATAAAAAATATTGAAATTGAATTTTTGAAATCCAGAGGACAAGTTCTTATTTCCAATGTAGAAGTGTTAAACCTTATTTCAGTACGTAACGAACCGCTTTACCAGTAAATGTATATCCAGTTGTTGTACTTGTNCTNAAAACTTGATATTTAACATCAATTAATGCNCCTGCNCCCAATGCTAATGCAGATTCAATCATTTTATTGAGTAGATTTTGTTTTTCAGTTTGATGATTACCTCGATAAAGCATTTTACCATTTTGAGTCTGCTTATCCTCAAGTGGAATTTCTTGTGTAATACTTAAAGGCTCAATAATTTCAAATTTTTGTTTTGGAGTCTCATTGAAATAAACAACGTCTATTTCATATTTACGTGGTATTTCAAAACCTAAGCCATCGTGTCTTTCCGTTGAACCATCTTTAAAATTTGGACTATAATAAGTACTTTGCTTTAATTGATTCCTACACGATGAGGCCGTGCTAATCATTAACAATACCGTAATAAACTTTAAAAAATTAAATGGTTTCAGAATCATAAATAATTACTTTTTCCCAAAGATGTGCACAATTTTTAATGAATTCTAAATGTTCTGGAGCTACTTGATAAAAATCATGTCCAGCCTCATCATTAAAGGTGGTTAATAAACAATAATTATAAGATCGATCTATAACAGGACGATCTGTATTCGCAGGTGCGCCGACGTTAAAATGTACAATTGTTTTTATCTTAGCTAATAAACTGACTTCATTTTCAAAAAAGCTTATTTCCTCCTTTTTTAAGGACTTTTTCAACCAAAAATTTACTACGTGAACAAACATATTTAAATTAATTTTTCTTGTTTACAACGATTAACTAAATTGATTTTCAATTCATTAGATCCAGAAGCTAATGGCCTTCTTACTTGAGATTCCATTAAACCCAAATGTTCTAATATTAATTTAACTCCTACAGGATTACCTTCTTCATATAGATAAGAATCTATAGCTAAAAAATGCCCTAATATTTTTTGTGCTGAAACAAAATCTCCTTTTAAAGCATGATGAATCATTTCTGAGAATTTATTGGGTAGTGCATTAGCAATTACCGACATAACCCCTACTCCACCAATCGAAATGATGGGAACGGCTTGAACATCGTCTCCCGATATTAATAAAAAATCATTAGGCTTATGAAAAGCAATTTCAATACACTGTTCGATAATGCAAGAAGCTTCTTTAATCCCTATAATATTCGAATGTTCTGCTAAGGCTAATACTGTTTCGGGAGATACATTGATTCCAGTTCTACCAGGAATATTATATAAAATTACCGGAACAGGACAAGCATCAGCTATCGCATAAAAATGTTCTTTTATTCCTCTAGAACTAGGTTTGTTATAATAAGGAGCCACTGACAGAATAGCATCAATGCCATCAAAAGTGGTGTTTTTGATTTGTGTTAGTAAAGATTCTGTGTCATTTCCACCGATTCCATAAACGATTGGCAACTGATATGCATTGGATTCTTTTATGGTCTCAATTATTTTTTTCTTCTCATCAGATGTGGTAGTTGCAGATTCACCAGTAGTTCCTTGAACGACTAAATAATCTACTCCACCTTGACTAACATGGTTAATTAAAGTACTGAGAGCTTTCCAATCAATACTTCTATCTTGAAACATAGGCGTCACCAACGCTGGAGCCACTCCATGAAATTTAGGTAATTTAGTCACTTGCATATGATTATAGAAGGTTTAAAAACTCTTCTTCCGTTATAATTTTAATAGCTAATTGATTTGCCTTTTCTAATTTTGATGGTCCCATATTATCACCAGCAATTAAAAAATCTAATTTTGATGAAATACTTGAAACAACTTTTCCTCCATTCAAAATAATCTTATCCCTTAAACCATCTCGATCAAAATTCTGAAAAACACCTGAAATTACGAAACTTTTACCTTCTAAACTTGTACTTTCTTGCGCTAGTTCTAAAATATCTTCACTCAACTGTACATTAGATTGTTCTAAACGGTTAATTAAATCAATATTATTAGGTTGGTTAAAAAATGCGTTGATACTTAATGCTATTCTGTCTCCTATTTCAGGCACGGCTATTAATTCTTCATAACTAGCGTCTCGCAAATTATTTATTGACTTAAATTCTATCACTAATTTTTCTGCAATAGTTGCTCCAACATGCCTAATTCCAAGGCCAAATAAAACTTTTCTAAAGGGNACCGTTTTGGATTTTTCAATTGAGCCTAAAATATTTTGAATCGATTTAGATTGGAAACCATCTAATCCTAAAAAATCAAAGGATGTTAGTTTATATAAATCTCCGACATCTTTAATAATTGATTTTTCATATAATAAATCGATGGTTTCAACACCAATATTTTCTATATTTAATGCTTTGCGCTGAATAAAATGTTCAATTTTACCTTTGATCTGGGTAGGACAAAATGAATCATTCATGCAATAATGATTAGCTTCACCTTCTACCCTAACTAGTTCACTATGGCAATCAGGACAGTTTGTTGGGAATATAAAAATAGGCTTTTTTGGATTTCTACTAGACATATCCACCCCAGTTATCTTTGGGATTATTTCACCTCCCTTTTCTACAAAAACGGTATCACCTTCATGTAAATCTAAACGAGTCATTTCATTCGNATTGTGAATNGAAGCTCGTTTTATCATGGTTCCGGCTAAATAAACAGGCGCTAAATTAGCCACAGGAGTAATGTTCCCAGTACGTCCTACTTGATAGCTGATGCTTAATAACTCAGTTTTAGCTACTTCAGACGGGTATTTAAATGATATGGCCCACCTTGGTGATTTGGCGGTAAAACCAAGTCTTTCTTGTTGGCCATAATCATTAATTTTAATAACAATTCCATCCGTATTCAGGGGCAAATCGTTTCGTTTTGTTGCCCATTTTTCAATATAGGCTAAAACAGAATCGATATTAGAACATTTCTCCCATGTTTGGCTTACTGGAAAACCTAAATCAAAAAGCTTGGTTAAACTTTCTTCATGTGTTTGAAATGGATTGTCAAATCCTAAATATGCATATATATAGCAATCCAAATTTCGCTGGGCAACAATGGATGAATCTTGCATTTTAAAGGTACCTGATGCTGAATTTCTTGGATTTGCTAACAATTGCTCACCTGTTAATGACCGCTCGCGATTAATTTGTTCAAAAATATGATTAGGCATAAAACCTTCTCCCCTTAATTCAAATTCCGAGGGAAGATTCTGGTCTTGAATCGTTTGAGGAATCGATTTGATCGTTTTAACATTATTCGTAATATCATCACCCTTAATTCCATCTCCACGGGTAACTCCTTTGATTAATTTTCCATTTTGGTACCAAAATGAGAGTGCCACTCCATCAAATTTTAATTCACAGATATATTCATACTTCTCGTCGCCTAATGCTTTTTTTATCCGAGCATCAAATTCCTTTAAGTCATTTCCATTGTATGTATTTCCTAATGATAACATAGGAAAACGATGAGTTACACTTTTAAATTGTTTAGTGATGGTACCTCCTACTTTTTGTGTCGGGCTATCCGATAATGCAAAAAGTGGATTTTCATTTTCCAATTTTTGCAATTCATGTAAAAGTTGATCAAAGGCCAAATCAGATATGAGGCTTTCGTTATTTTGATAGTAAGCTTCATTATACTTATTAATTAGATTAATAAGCTCATCCATACGTTTTCTAATATCCATATTAAAAAATTATTTCATAAAGTTAATTGGAATACCGTTAGAAATATACCTTAGTAAATTATTTTCATACCTTTGTAATATGGAAAATCTGATCATAGCCCCTTCTGTATTATCTGCTGATTTTGCAAATTTAGGTTCTGAAATACANATGTTAAATGAATCTGATGCAAAATGGATTCACATNGATATTATGGATGGAATGTTTGTACCNAACATNTCNTTTGGNTTTCCTGTGTTAGAAGCNATNAATAAAATATCAACCAAGTTTTTAGATGTTCATTTAATGATCGAAAAACCTGAAAGGTATTTAACCCAATTTAAACATGCGGGAGCAAATTTAATTACGGTTCATTTTGAAGCNTGCACTCACATTCATCGTACCATTCAAGAAATTAAATCATTAGGCTGTCAAGTTGGCGTAGCTATTAATCCTGGGACGCCCATGACGGTTTTAAATGAGATTATTCAATTAGTTGATTTAGTATTAATTATGTCAGTTAATCCGGGATTTGGTGGTCAAACATTTATACCTAATAGTATTCAGAAGACGAAGGATGTC
>JGI25914J50564_10000789_pt1 | contig 10756 bp, 10 predicted proteins | sample LauGreSuBDMM15SN_2_FD_50564 | JGI IMG/M metagenome (IMG submission 50564) | reverse complement strand
CGAAGGCCTCGACCAGCTGCTTGTGGCCTGCGGCCTGCGCTACGCCGTGCTCGATGGCCATGGCCTGCTCCATGGTCTGCCCCGGCCCCGCTATGGGGTGTATGCACCGATCTGCTCACCCGCCGGCATGGCCTTCTTCGGCCGGGATAGTGAGGCCACCCTGCCGGTCTGGAGTGCCCGCGATGGCTATCCGGGCCAGGCGGCCTACCGGGAATTCCACCGCGACCTGGGCTGGGACCTGGACCCCAGCGACCTGGCGGCTGCCGGTATCGGCTGCCCCCGGCCCCTGGGCCTGAAGCTGCATCGGGTCAGCGGCCGCGCTTGCCCCCTCGATGGCAAGCAGCCCTATGACCCCGCCGCCGCCCGCGCCCTCACGGCCGAGCACGCCGGCGATTACCTGGCCGGCCGGGCCGCCCAGCTGGTGGGGCTGGCCGGGGCGATGGCCCGGCGCCCCCTGCTGGTGGCCCCCTTTGATGCCGAATTGTTTGGCCACTGGTGGTACGAAGGCCCCCAGTTCCTGCAGGCCCTGTTCCGCCAGGCGGCCGGTAGCGGCGTCAGCCTGGTGACCCTGCGCGAGACCCTCAGCCGCGGCGATGCCCTGCAGGTTTGCCAACCGTCGCCTTCCAGCTGGGGCCAGGGCGGCTACCACAACTACTGGCTTAACGACAGCAATGCCTGGGTGGTGCCGGAGTGGCACCGGGCCTCCACGGTCATGGTCGAGCAGGTCAACCGCGGGGTGGGCAGCACCCGGGCCCGGGACCTGCTCAACCAGGCGGCCCGGGAGTTGCTGCTCGCCCAAAGCTCCGACTGGAGCTTCATCCTGCGGGCCGGTACCACCACCGACCTGGCCCGGGAGCGGATCCATCGCCACCTGGAGCGCTACTGGCGCCTGATGGCGGCGATCGATGCCGGCACGGACCCGCCGCCCGATTGGCTAGCCGCGGTCCAGGCGGAGGACGGCCTCTTCCCCCTCGTTAATGCCGCCGACTGGGCCAGTTGGACCGGCATCGCCTAGGGATGCTCCCTAGCTAGAAAGCATTTTCTAGCTGGCTTGGCGCCCCTCACGCTGCCTCCGTTCGCCGATGGCCATTTCCGTCTCGACCCCCTTCGCCCGCGCCCAGCCGCGGCCCCCAGCCCTGCCGCCCCAGCAGCAACGCCAATTGTTGCAAGCGGCCCTGGGACCGGAGGGGGGCTTCGGCGCCACCCTGGCCCAGCGGCAGCTAGCTGAGCCCCGTCGCTCGGCCCTGCGGGTGTTGCAACTCAACCTGGGGCGCCTCTGCAACATGCAATGCAGCCACTGCCATGTGGATGCCGGACCCGACCAGGGGGCCAGCCAGATGGCCGAGCTGGTGGTGCAGCAGTGCCTGGAGGCGATCGGGCGGCTGCGGCCCCAGGTGGTGGACCTCACCGGCGGCGCCCCGGAACTGCACGGCGCCTTCCGGCGGCTGGTGCTGGCGGCCCGCCGGCAGGGCTGCCACGTGATCGACCGCAGCAACCTGACCGTGTTGCTGCTGCCGGCCCTGGCCGACCTGGCCGCCTTCCTGGCGGACCAGCAGGTGGAGATCGTCGCCAGCCTGCCGGCCCCCGAGGCCAGCGGCACCGACGCCCAGCGGGGCGAGGGCACCTGGGACGCCTCCCTCGAAGCGTTACGCCGGCTCAACCTGCTTGGCTACGGCCAGAACGATCCCGATCGGTTGCTCACCTTGATGAGCAACCCGGCGGGCACGGCCCTGCAGCAGCTCACTGCCTGTGACACGGCGGCCTGGCGCCGGCGTTTGGGCGAGCAGGGCGTGGTGTTTGATCGCCTGATCGGCCTCAACAACATGCCGATTGCCCGCTTCCTGCAGCAACTAGACGACCAGGGTCAGGTGGCCCCCTACCTGGACCAGCTCGCCAAATCCTTCAATCCCAGCGCCCTCTGCGGCCTGATGTGCCGCGACACCCTCTCGGTGGCCCCGGACGGAAGCCTTTACGACTGCGACTTCAACCAGATGCTGGAGCTGGGGCTCGGAGCTCCGGTGGATGGGGCCCTTGAGCAGGCTCCCCCCACGATTGCCACCGTGACCCGGGAGCNGCTGGAGCGGCGGACCATCGGCTGGGGCAACCACTGCTTTGGCTGCACCGCCGGCCAGGGNAGCTCCTGNTCAGGGGCGACGGCCAGCCCCTGAGCGCNCCTTAGNNTCAATCGGTCGCGTCGCTGGCTTCGGGGCCATCTCCCGCTTCGCTGGCATTCCCAGGGGCAGCGGCGGCGTCCTGGTCGGGCCCGATCAGGGGGTCCTCCTCGTCAGCCGACGGGGGTACCAACACCACTTCGGCGAGGCGATCGCCGCTGTCGAGCTTTTGCAGCCGCACGCCGGTGGCGGCGCGGGACTGCTGGGGAATGGCATCGGCACTCATGCGCACGATCACGCCCGCTCGCTGACCAGGAGCAGTTCTTCGCCGGCGCCCAGCACCTTGAGGCCCACCAGGGCATCGCCATCGCGGCGGAACTTGATCGCCCGCAGGCCCATGCCGGCGCGGCGCTGCAGGCGGAACTGGCTAACGGGAACCCGCTTGCCCAGGCCGCTGGCGGAGGCCACCAACACCCAGGGCCCCTCACTGGCGGCGGTCTCCTCGAGCCCTTCGGCGTCGAGATCCGCTTCACCATCAAGTTCGCCTTCGGCGGAGCTGGCCACCAGGTCGGCGAGTTCGGCCGGCAACACATCCATGCTCACCAGCGAATCGCCGGGCCGCAGGTTCATGGCCCGCACGCCGCGGGCGGTCCGGCCCAGGGGCCGCAACTCCTCATCGCTGAGGCGGAAGTGGATGGTCATGCCCTTGGTCGAGCCGATCAACACGCTGTCGCCGGGGAGGGCCTGGCGCACCCAGCAGAGGGCATCGCCATCTTCCAGGGCGATGGCAATCAGGCCATTGGAGCGAATGTTCGCGAAGGCGGATAGGCGGGTGCGCTTGATATAACCGCCGCTGGTGAGCATCACCAGTTGTTCATGTTCCTCAAAGCCGCCCACCGCCAGCAGGGAGGTGATCAGTTCTTCGCGGGGAATCGGCAGTAGCTGCACGATCGGCGTGCCCTTGGCGGCGCGGCTGCAGATCGGCACCCGGTAGGCCGGCACGGAATAGACCACGCCGCGGTCGCTGAATAGCAACAGGGAGTCGTGGTCGTTGCAGCTGATGAATAGCTTGACGCCCTCTTCGCCCTGGCTCTTGGTGCCCGCCTTGCCGCGGGTGCCGCGGCTGGTGGCCTCAAATTCGCTCACCGGCATGCGCTTGAGATAGCCGGTTTCGGTGAGCAACACCACCGAGCGTTCATTGGCGATCAGGTCGATGTCTTCGAGGCCACCTTCTAGGTCGAGGATCTCGGTGCGGCGCGGCGAGTCGTAACGGGTGCGCAGGGCGTGAAGCTCGTCCTGAATGATGCCCAGTACCCGTTCGCGCCGGCCCAAAATATCTTTGTAGTCGGCAATCTTGGTGACAAGATCCTCATGCTCCAGCCGGATCTTGTCGGCCTCGAGGGCCGTGAGCCGGCGCAGTTGCATCTGCAGGATGGCGTCGGCCTGCACTTCGCTGAGGCCATGGCGCTCCTGCAGTTGTATGCGGGCCGTGGCGGCGTCGGCGGCAGCCCGGATCAGGGCAATGATCGGATCAAGCTGTTCGAGGGCGCGCAACAGGCCCAGGAGCAGGTGGTCGCGCTCTTCGGCCTTGCGCAGCAGGTAACGGGTGCGCCGCTCGATCGTTTCGATGCGGAAGTCGAGGAACACCTCGAGCATCCTGCGCAGGGTGAGCAGGATCGGCTCCCCGTTGACCAGCGCCAGCATGTAGGCGCTGAAATTATTCTGTAGGGGGGTGAGTTTAAACAGGTTGTTGAGCACAACCTGGGGATAGGCATCGCGGCGCAGTTCGATCACGATGCGCATGCCATCGCGGTCGCTTTCGTCGCGAATGTCGGCAATGCCTTCGAGTTTCTTGTCGTTGACCAGTTCGGCGATGCGCTCGATTAGGGCCGCCTTGTTGGTCTGGTAGGGCAGTTCGGTGATGATGACGGCATCACGATCAGGGCGCCCCTTGCCCTCCACGGTTTCAATCGACGCCACGCCGCGCATCGTCACCGAGCCCCGGCCGGTGGTGTAGGCCTCGCGGATGCCGCGCCGACCCAGGATTTGGCCGCCAGTGGGGAAGTCGGGGCCGGGGATGATCGCCAGCAGCTGGCGCTCTTCCAGCTCCGGATTGGCGATCAGGGCCAACAGGCCATCGATCAGTTCGGTGAGGTTGTGGGGCGGGATGTTGGTGGCCATCCCCACGGCGATGCCCGAGGAGCCATTCAGCAGCAGGTGGGGCACCCGCGCCGGCATCACGGTGGGCTCCTGCTGGGAACCATCGAAGTTGTCGATGAAATCGACGGTTTCGGCCTCGATGTCCTCCAGCAGGCTGTCGGTGGTGAGGGCCTGCAGGCGCGATTCGGTGTACCGCATCGCCGCCGGGGGGTCGTTGTCGACCGAGCCGAAGTTGCCGTGACCATCGATCAGCGGCATGCGCATCGAGAAGTCCTGGGCCATGCGCACCAGGGCGTCGTACACCGCCGTGTCGCCGTGGGGGTGGTACTTGCCCAGCACTTCACCAACGACCCTGGCGCATTTTCGGTAGGGCCGATCGCTGGTCAGGCCCAGCTCGTACATCGCATACAGGATGCGGCGATGCACCGGTTTGAGGCCATCGCGGGCATCGGGCAGGGCCCGGCCCACGATCACGCTCATCGCATACTCCAAGTAGGAGCGCGACATTTCGATGCGCAGGTCGGTCTGGATGATCCGCCCGTCGGATTCGCCGGGACCGGTTGGATCCGCCATTAATGACCACCTCTATTAGCCCTACTTTATCGACTCTTGCGCCCATGGCTCTCCAGCCCCGTAGCGAGGCAGACCTGCGGGACCGCCAGGGCCGCGGCCAGTTACGCGTCAGCACCGCCTTGGCCTTCCGCCAACAGGTGGCTGCCGCAGGTTTGGAGGCGGCCTACGCCGCCACCGACGTGGTGGTGGCCAGCAATGCCGAGTTCACCGACCAGGCCAGCCTGGTGCTGAACTTGGGCCCCAGTGATCCGCCGATCCGCATTCGCCGCTTCCAGCTCGATGGGGTTGGCGGCTGGGGTGGCCACGGCAGCACCGACCTGGTGCTGCCGATCGGCGGCGGTCTGGTGGAACCGCTCCGTCGCGGCGGCGCCCAGGTGCTTACGGCCCTGCTGGCCGGTCAGGAGCTGGATCTGAGCGCCAGGGGCGATGCCACCGCCCTGCACCCGCGCCGGGAGCTGGATAGCCGGCTAGACCTCGATCGCATCGGCAGTGGCCGGTTGCTGCTGCACCGGGGCATCGTCGAAAACGGCCTGGTGGCGGTCAGCAGCGCCGAGGGCCTCACCCCCAGCCCCTATGGCCCCCTGCTCGGTCCCTACGGCACGGCCCTGTACAGCTGCTCCGGGGCGGCCAGCATCGGCCTGGCCATGCCGGGGCTAGCCCTGCTGGGCCCAGGCTCCCCCGTGCTGGTGGCGGGCGCCCTGGGCTGGGTTAGCGGCCCGGGTAGCGGCCACCAGCCCCAGCCGCGCCGCCTGGCCAGTGGCCACGCCCGCAGCCCCGGGGCCGTCGCCGCCCTGACGGTGGAGTTGCACGGCCTCAGGTCCGAGTGGCTGCGGGCCTGCTTCTTTGAGGGCCACGGCAGTGCCCTCCTGGTGGCGATCGCGGCGCCGATTCCCCTGATCAACCTGGCCGTGGCCCGCCAGGCTGCTGCGCTGGATCAGGCCCTGGAGGCCCCGGTGCTGGATTTTTCAATCCCGCGCCGCATCCGTCCCAGCTTCGGGGCCGTGCCCTACAGCCAGCTGCTGGCCGGTCAGATAGTGGTGGATGGCCATGGGGTGGCCTGCGCACCGGCCCACAGCCCCCGGCTGGCGGCCTCGATCGCCGAGGAGCTGGTCAGCCAGCTGCAGGAGGGCCGCTTCCCCCTGCGCCTGCCCCTGGTGCCCCTCCCCAACCGCCCGGCCCTGGTGCCCCTGGAGGCCTAGGCGCCGGCCTGTAAGCCCACACCCAGCCAGGGGACCATCAAGAAAGCGGAATCAGGCCGGTAGCTCCTGGGAAAACAGCCGTAAAGTCCCTGCTGCCTCCGTTTTGCTCCGGATCCATGGCCGACGCGTCCGCCCTGCCGACCGACGACGATCAGCAGCCAGGCCCAACGAGCGCGTCCCTGGAGTCGCCCCTGGCCGAGGGCGAGGCCCCTGACCTTGCCTCCCTAGACCCGTCAGAGCCCGAAGCCAAGCCGGCCGAACCCAGCCCGGAATGGATCCTCGACGTGGCGCAGGCCGTGCCAGCCGCCCAGCTTGACGAAGCCGATGGGGCCGCAGAGCTTGCTAGCGAGCCTGCGGCAGCGGCGCCTGAACCGGCGCCCTTGCCAGAGCCAGAGGTTGGGCCACTCACCCCGCCACCGGTGGCCACAGTGCCCACGGTGCCCACGGTGGCTACCACCATTGACCTCCCGGCCCGGGGGGGCAGCGCCGGCGCCAGCCCCACGGCTGAGGGCGGTGAATGGGCCCTGTTGCTCAGCAAGCTGCAGGCCTGGCTGGCGACAGGCCAGCTGCAGGCACAGCTGCAAGCCGCCCGCACGCCCTTCACCCTGGTGGCCGGGCTGATCGCCGTGCTGGTGGTGCTTCAGATCTATGGCGCCCTGCTCGCCGTGATCGAGAGCTTCCCCCTAGCCCCCGGCCTGCTGGAACTGGTGGGACTGATCGCCTTCGTCCGCTTTGCCCTGGTCAAGCTGGTGCGCAGCCAGGAGCGTCGGGCCCTGATCGAGGGCCTGCAACAGCGCTGGAAAGCCTTCCAGGGCAAGGCCTGAGCCAGGTCGGCTGGGCCCGATTAGCCTGGCCCTTGGAGCCGGGCAGCGAAGCCCGGTTGATAGCTTGGCCCGACTGCATCAGCCTTCCGGTGGACATTCAGCTCGGCCGTTCCCGCATCGTTCGTCGTGCCTATGGCATTGATGAAATTGCCCTGGTGCCTGGTGGCCGCACCGTCGACCCCGACGTGACTGACAGCAGCTGGAGCCTGGGCGGCATCAACCGCGAGATCCCGATCATCGCCAGCGCCATGGATGGTGTCGTTGATGTGGCCATGGCGGTGGAACTCTCCCGGCTCGGAGCCCTGGGGGTGTTGAACATCGAAGGGGTCCAGTGCCGCTACGACGATCCCAATCCGGTGCTGGATCGGATCGCGGCGGTGGGCAAGGAGGAGTTCGTGCCCCTGATGCAGGAGCTCTACAGCGTCCCCGTGCGTGAAGACCTAATTCGCAGCCGCATCGCTGCAATTAAGGCCCAGGGCGCCATCGCCGCCGTGAGTGCCACCCCGGTGGCGGCCCTGCGCTTCGGCAAGGCGATCGCCGAAGCCGGCGCCGACCTGTTCTTTGTGCAGGCCACGGTCGTTTCGACCGAGCATGTGGGACCGGCCGGTCGCCAAACGCTTGACCTGGCCGCCCTCTGCCGCGACATGGGCGTGCCCGTGGTGATTGGCAACACGGTCACCTACGAGGTGGCCCTGGAGCTGATGCGGGCCGGAGCGGCCGGCGTGATGGTGGGCATCGGACCGGGGGCCGCTTGTACGTCCCGGGGCGTGCTCGGGGTCGGCATCCCCCAGGCCACCTCCGTGGCCGATTGCGCCGCCGCCCGCGACGACTATTTCAAGGAAAGCGGCCGCTACGTGCCGATCGTGGCCGATGGCGGCATCGTCACCGGCGGCGACATTTGCAAATGCCTGGCCTGCGGCGCCGATGCCGTGATGATCGGCTCACCCATCGCCCGGGCGGCGGAAGCCCCAGGCCGCGGCTTCCATTGGGGCATGGCGACCCCTAGTCCGGTGCTGCCCCGCGGCACCCGCATCAAGGTGGGCACCACCGGCAGCCTGGAGAAAATCCTGCGGGGCCCCGCCAACCTCGATGACGGCACCCAGAACCTGCTGGGCTGCATCCGCACCTCCATGGGCACCCTGGGAGCCCGCACCCTCAAGGAGATGCAACAGGTGGAAGTGGTGGTTGCTCCCTCCCTGCTCACCGAAGGCAAGGTGTATCAAAAGGCCCAGCAGCTCGGCATGGGTAAATAACTGCCTCTGGCGGTTCGCGCAGCGCAGCGGCCGCCAAGGGGGGCGTTAGTCTCAAGTTGTGGGGGCTTCGGCTCGCACACTCCTCACACCCCCCGGCCCGGCGCGTCCGGGCTTTTTGTCTTTGCCAGGGCTTGCCCAGGCCGCAGCCGTAACGACTTCCCAGGGGCTTGTGGCCAGGCCCAAGTGGCTTGCTAGATTCCTGAAAATCGTGGCTCCCTCTAGAATGTCCAGCGCTACACCCGTCAGCGACGCCTCCTTTGAGCAGGACGTGCTCAAGAGCGATGTGCCAGTGCTGGTCGACTTCTGGGCCCCTTGGTGCGGCCCCTGCCGCATGGTCGCGCCGATCGTGGATGAGATCGCCAAGGAATTTGACGGCAAGATCAAGGTTTTCAAGCTCAATACTGATGAAAACCCCAATGTGGCCAGTCAGTTCGGTATTCGCAGTATCCCCACCTTGATGGTGTTTAAGGACGGCCAAAAGGTGGATACGGTGGTTGGCGCGGTGCCCAAAACGACCCTCTCCTCCACGATCAGCAAGTATCTCTGAGGAGCCCTTCCCCTGCGGAGGATTAGCTCGGTAACCCGGGTATCAGCAGGGGTGAACCGCAGCCAAAGTTTGGATGTTTGAGGCGCTTTGGTAGTGATGGTATAGGCCCTGCTGCTGGGATCAGATTAAACTTTCCTCTGGTAAGACCTTCTGATCCAGCCAGGTGGCATAGGCCCCTTCAATTTCTTGGTTGGATTGGTTCCTGCTGGTGACTGGCGCACCTGGTCCGGCTCCAGGCCCTCTCCCCATCTGATAGTCAGCCTCCCTTGACGCACGCCATCGGCCTGATCGACTACGGCATGGGCAACCTGCACTCGGTGCAGCGGGCCTTTGAACGGCTCGGGGCGACGGTGCTGGCCGTGGCTGACCAGGCCGCCATCGACCGTTGCGATGCCCTGGTGTTGCCGGGAGTGGGCTCCTTCGATCCGGCCATGGAGCGGCTGCATGGCTCCGGCTTGGTGGCGCCGATGGTGCAGTGGTGCGCTGCGGGCCGGCCCCTACTGGGCATCTGCCTGGGCTTGCAATTGTTGTTTGAGGCCAGTGATGAAGGCCAGGCCCCTGGGCTGGGGCTGCTCCAGGGCCGGGTCACCGCCCTGCCCAGCAGCCCTGGCCACCTGGTGCCCCACATGGGTTGGGCGCCGCTCCTGGCTGGGGAGCCCAGCCCCCTGTGGCCCGCAGCGGTCCCCAATGGAGTTCCAGATGCAGCCGATGCCTGGATGTACTTCGTCCATTCCTACGCCGCGGTGCCCAGCGCCCCCCGCTGCGTCACCGCCCAGGTGGCCTTCGCCGGCACCCCCATCACCGCCGCCGTCTGGCAGGGCGCCATCGGCGCCTGCCAGTTTCACCCCGAGAAATCGGGCTTGGCCGGTCAGCACCTACTGCAGCGCTGGCTCGCCTGGGTGGCTAGCCGGCCATGAGCCTGCGGCTCAGCGGCGGGCGCAAGCTTGATAGTCCTGCCGGTCAGGTGGCCCGACCGACGCCGGCCCGGTTGCGCCTGGCGGTGATGAATATTTTGGCGGGACGACTAGCCGGCAGTGCCTGGCTGGATTTGTTCTGCGGTAGTGGCGTGATGGCCTGCGAGGCCCTGCAACGGGGGGCCGCCCAGGTGGTGGCCGTGGATCAGGACCGGCGCATGGTGGCCACGGCCCGCCGCAACCTGGAGGCCGTGGCCCAGGGTTTGGCTCCTGGGCTGGAGCGGCTGGTCGTGCATCGGGAGGTGCTTGCCTGGCTGGCCAGCGGATCCATGCCTCCCCACTCCAGCGGNTTCGACCTGATCTACGCCGACCCGCCCTACGCGGCCGGCCTCTATGGAGCCGTGGCCGCAGCGGTTGCCGNCGGCGGCTGGCTCAAGCCCGAAGGGCTGATGCTCTGGGAATGCTCCAGCCTGGCCATTCCCCTNGTCCCGGTGGGCTGGGAGTTGAAGGACCAGCGGCGCTACGGCAGCAGCACCCTGCTCCAACTGCGCCTAGGGACTGACTGAACCGAAGCTCCCTAGCAAAACAGTGGCTCTAGCNAAACAGAGGCTGTAGCAAAACGGTGGCTTTAGTAAAAAGCTGGCCCTGGCTTCAGCCGCCGAAGGCGCTCCCACGGCGGTATTGGTTCCAGGCCGCTACAAATAGACCCACCAGGGTCACTGGGATCAAACCAAGCACGATGCCGCAGAGCAGGGGTTCGATCATGGTTTGGGGGTCGACTGGAGTTGCAGAATCCTCCCATGGCCCCGGCTTCCGCTTTACAGCCTGGCAAGAACCGTGATCGCCCCGCCCTCCGCCCCAGCTCCTGCGCCAGCACCAGCCCTAAGTCAAGTCAGTCCTGCCCTTGGGGGCCCCCGCCAGCGCAGCCTGGTGACGGCGATGGTGTTGCTCGCCGCAGCGGCCACGGTGCTAATCCTCCTGCTGGTGGCCCTACCAGCGGCCCGCAGCGACCCCTACAGCCGCAGCACCCTGCAACTGGCTGGCTCGGCCGAGAACGGCGGCCAGCTGTTTTTGATTAATTGCGCTGGCTGTCATGGCATCAGCGGCCAGGGTCTAGTGGGGCCCAACCTCCATGGCGTCAAGGCCCGTAAGAACGACCGCCAGCTGATCCAGCA
>JGI25914J50564_10000786_pt1 | contig 10759 bp, 9 predicted proteins | sample LauGreSuBDMM15SN_2_FD_50564 | JGI IMG/M metagenome (IMG submission 50564) | reverse complement strand
TTATACAAAAAAGCAAATATAGGAAATATTATCCAGAACTTTTTTGATAAATTCTTCGTAAAATTCTATAATGAAAAATTATTAATGCATAACTTTAATAGNTCTGGTATAAAAACGACATTAACAACTTACTTGACACAGCGAATCGTATTTGCTTGAGATATCAGACATCTTCCATCTAGACGGCCTCAAATACTTGATATAATCGCGACATTACACATCTTTCACATAACAGGCCTCGCAAATATAATCGCGACATTACACATCTTTCACCTAACAGGCCTCGCAAACACGACAATTAGAACTATCCAATTGTTTTATGATATATAAAATATAGATTTCTAAGTTATGTTTTGATCAATCAATNTGCCATTTTTATAGACCGAGCATTTAAATGACTGCTTACTTGGTCTGTTACAAACAACATTATTACTAATAAATTCATTAAAATACAATAAACTATTATTTCCNGTCGAGAAGAAGAAAGAAAACCATATTGCTCCTAAGATAAATCCTACCAATGATCCAATGAGGGCACCGCCCAAACTTGTGCAGTTATTCATTATTTTCGATATAGTATCAATTAAAAATAGCGATAATAAGAATACTACGACTACATAATTCATCTGGTTGTTATAGACCATTGGTAATAAAAGATATGCTATAGTAAATGCTATAAAACTAGAACTGATATTTGGATTATTATATGGTGTATCAGAGAAAATATTGAATTTAATAAGCCGACACGATGGTGCAGCCGTATCAGGTAATTCACTTCGTATAACATTTTGAAGCAGGATATTTATTATAGAACTCATTAAAACGCCTCCCAAATACACAAATCCCTTTAAATCTTGATTAAATATAGAACTCATTACTAAAAAGAACCCCAAGGTAAATGGAGTAATGAATGACGCAAATTGTAATATATTTGTATAAGTAAATTCGATTCCACTTGGCATTATATATACTATATATATACTATATAAATACAATTTATATCTTAAGCAATATCTAGAATTATAAAACCAAAAATCTTTATCTAAATATTTAGAGATATCTAACCCATAAAAATAGCACAGGTTGGTTCTAAGAAAAGGGGGTCGTAGGGGGGATATATCCCCTACTTTAATTAACAAACACGTGTTTTAATACTTCTTCTATCGTCTCGACTTCAATAAAAGTAATCTCCTTAACAATATCTTTTTCAGAATATTTCTCCATAAATAAGAGATAATCCTTATGATTTGATTTTGGAAAAATAAAAGTCGTTACTCCTGCATGTAATCCTCCTAAAATCTTTAGATCAAGCCCTCCTATCGCTGATACGTTGCCTTGTAAGCAAATCTCTCCTGTAATAGCGACATTATTCTTGATCGGTTTATTTGTCAATAGACTATAGAGTGCTACAGAAATGGCTGTTCCTGCCGATGGTCCGTCTTTTGGTGTGCTGCCCTCTGGAACATGAATATGAATACCCTGCATCTTAGTCTCTTTAAAGTCTTTTAGCAAGGATTTCATTTCGGCCTTAGTTAATAGAGACCACGCCAAAGTTTTAGCAACAGCCATGCTTTCCTTCATAACATCTCCCTGCATCCCCGTAAGCTTTAAATCATAGAAAGTCGTCGTCGCAAAAAAATAACACTCTATATACAATATTCCTCCCTTTCCTAAAGAATTCGCCCACATACCATTAATTATTCCCACTCTAGGCTTGTCAATAATCTTGACATTATCNATTTCGTGCCGATCCTTCAAATATATATTTTTAATATCATCTATCATGACAATAATCGGCAATTCATAATGCTTATCATTCTTTAAAATAGAGAGATTAATATCCCCAATAATCTCGAAAAGCAGTTCTTTTAATTTACGAACACCAGATTCGCAAGTATATTTAGTTATAATAAATTCAATTACTACGTCATTTATCTCAATAATATTATCGAGTCCCATTTTCTTGTATATTTCTGGAAGTAAATACTTTCTAACAACAACTAGTTTATCATCGACTGTTAAGTGTTGGAATTTAATCCTATGAATTCTGTCTAATAAAATACTATCTATTTTTTCGGCATCATTATATGAAAATATAAATAAGGCTTTCGATAAATCAAGGTCAATACCATTAAAATACTTATCCTGAAAGGCATCATTTTGGGTGGAATCAACTAGATGCGTCAATATACCAATCAATTCCTTGCCTTGTTCGGTATTACTAATCTTATCTAGTTCATCAATAAATATAATGGGATTCATGCATTTTTTATCGATTAATATATCCACAATTTTGCCCCAGTTTGAGCCAACGTATGTGTAATTATGTCCGTCTAAAATACTTCCATTCGATGAACCACCTATAGCTATAAATGAAAATGCTCTGGACTCATTATTCTCATCTACTAGACAATTTGCGATTCCATATTTAGCCAATGATGTTTTACCAACACCAGGNGGTCCTTCGAAACCAAAACAGTATCCGCTTTTGTCACCATTTATCCACTGTCCTATAATTCTCTCTATTTGCCGTTTTGCCTTAACGTGGCCATGCACGGCCTTATCTAATATAGTCGATACATTATTAATATATAGATTAATTTCGGCTTGAGACTTTTCAATATTCAAGATATTAGTAGTTATATTATTTAGCATATTATAATTAAAATTCTCATAATTATACTTTGATATGATTTCATCAATTAAAAGTTTATTATCTATATTGTTATTAATAAAATCATGAATCTGACTAGTTATATTTTGAATACTTTTGCCAGATAGACAGATTTTTGATCGTTTGAAGTTGTGTTTTTTTATTAACATATTCAAGTAGGCGGCCGAATTTATTAAATCTTGTCTCTTTAGATATAGGGTCAATTTTTCAACACAATATTTTTTGATCTTATCATTAATCATAGTTGCACACTTATTCTTTAGATAAACTACTGAATTATTTATTTCGATGTTAGTGTAGGTCTCTTTTGGTTCAATGTAGATTATAGAAACATCATTTATAGAACCGATCATTGCTTTAAATGCATCATTAATGTTTTTCATTTTGCTCAAAATCTGCTCCTGTTTATAGATACCAAATGGAATTTTCAAGAGACCATCCAAGTATTGTCTAGCTTTAGAACCCGAATCATCTGTTTTAGATTTAACCTCCTTTAATTTTTGCATTGCCTTTTCTTTGACATTATCCGGGGCTTTAAGCAAACAAATGCGTTGCTCCAAAGGAATTTTATTATTATCTAGATTGGATAGATTATTTGTATATTCAATCGTTTGTGTCATAGCACATCGAAAAAATTTCTTGATAGTCCAAGGTAAGCTGTCAAATAGAATGGTTTGTTCTATTGTGTCAATCGTATTATTAGTGTCATTGGATAGTAAATCATATAATAAATATGCTAAATATTGGAATTCAGGATCACTTGTCTTTAAAAGTAGCTGGATTAGAATAGTGCGTTTAGAATATAACTGACTCGCAATAAATTCTTTAACAACTTGATTAATGGTTTTTTGTTTTATCAAATCTATTTGACCTATATATCCAATATATTTATCATATAGTTCTTTATTACTATATACCAATAAATCCTTTAAGATAAGGGCATCCAAAAAATTCGCCCATGCATCAGTCAAGAATTCTTGACTAGTTGGCTTATCAGTCTTTAATGAGGCAATTTTATTTATAATATATGGATAATTTAAACACTGAAGCAATATATCGTCTACTATACAATAAATAATAAGGGTTTGTTTAAGATTTATATCTTGTATGACAGTCTTTATTCCAGATACACGTGTCTGGAAGTTCTGGCTAGTTCTTGCTAGATCGAAACAGTCTAATGTTTGTGATTGTTCTATAATAATTGTATCATCGACTATACGATTTTTTTGAATAGAAACCATTTTTACATTTTCTTTTTTAGTATTGTCTTTTATAGTATTTGCATCGACTACGCTATTTGCATCGACTACGATATTTGCGTCGACTATACTATTTAGATCCTTTGTCTGCTTCCATGATATAACCTTGTAATTTATTGGATGACAATATTTCGAAATTAAATCATATTTTCCGCTATCATTTTTTAATATATAATTTGTTAAAAAATCTTGCCCTAAACATATTAATATTAAATCATTTATATTTAATGTGCCGAAATTTTTGATGATAGCAGACAATTCATCGTTGATTTTCTGTAATCGATTTAATATTGNATTNTGATCTATGTCTTTTTGATTTAAAANAATATTTAATATGTCTTTTAAATCAATAAACAATTTCTCTAAGGTTTGACAACATATATTAACTTGAGTTCCAGTTAAAATATTCAATATTTTATATTTTTGACAAGATAGTATGGTATTTTTTATTATATTTTGAAAATATGCAATCTTTTCTTCGATATATTTTGTGTTAAAGATTGAAACTTTTGATTTTTTAATATTCATTTTAAATAATCTATAGTATTGATATAGATTATTATATTTTTAATAAATATAATATTGATTTCCCTAATTTTTCCTGAATTTTCCCCCTAAATTTTTTATTATTCATCGTTATATCTAGAACATCAATATTATTTTTAGTGTGTAAAAAAAAAATAATATTGATATATAATACCATATAATATGTCAAATCAAATTTTTCGATCGATTATTAATCGAGACGTAATATTTTCTCTATTAGATAAAATATGTGATAAAATAGATAATAAATATTATTTATTAAATAATTCAGCATTTAAAAAGGCTATATTCTATAATTTATTAGATGATTTTTGCAGTAGCATAACCCAATATTATTTTAAGTCAAAGCAATATTACGCAACTCGAAAACTAGATTATAATAAATTTATTACTATCATTCGACAACTATGTAAAGCCAGTAATATTAATTATATAAACCAAATTATATATGAGAAAGCATATTATTCTATAAGTTACAAGATTTATATTTAGTATGAAAAAAATTTGCAAACATCTCAATGAAATCTGACACAGTTAAAGGGGTCATAAATCCGCTATTTATTGAGATATTTACTAATCAATGTATTAGCATTTAATACGTCTTGTTTCTCTAAATAGAGAAACCAATTATATTGATTACGTTTTACGAGCTCATCTGCTGGAATATAGACTCCTATATTTGATGATGATAACTCGACTTGTTTTTCTGACATTAATCTGTCTATAGTCATTAAATTACCATCTTTATCTTTGACGCCAATAACTTTAGCAGATATCGATGTAATATCCGGCTTATCTGCTAACCATGTATTTGCCAAGTCTAATAAATCATAACTACTAGTATAATTTTTAGAGTTGATATATTCTAGATGTTTAATATATTCTGCCATCATCGTGCTGTCTCGCTTTGCACCCATTAATCGGCTATTTAGATATACTTGTGATTTATCTATTTGCGATTGATTGTCTTTATCATTAATAATATTTCGACTAATAAATTCGCCTACTATAATAGCATTATTTTCCACGCTATCATAAATTGATTTAAAACTCTTAAAGCAGATAAAAGAGGCTGGAACTAAGAGNCCACCATATTTATGCAAAATCTTGGCAAAGGCTAATGTCCGTAGATGGGTTTTCATTGGATTNGCGACTCGGCATAGATCAATTTCCCAACTAGGTATAAGTTTTTGAATACTCTTATCATCTATTAAACAGATATGAAAATCAGCACTACATTTATCGACAATAGATTTAATAGTATAGTACATATATGGCTGATTTAAATCATAAGAATTTCTGGAATAGAAATCAGTCCATTTACGAGCATTAATGGAGTATTCTATATGAACCCATATGATTGGTTTCTTGACTTTCTCTAAAGTCGTTTCGTCTAATAAATAACTTCTTACTAAATCATAATCTATGATTTCTTGGCTTTTTCGATTACTATCATTTATTTTTTGATAGATAAAAGAGAGTAGTAATAATACTACTAGAGAGATGACTAATTTTGTGTAATCCATTATTATTATATATATATTATATATATAGAGTAATACTATTTTATAGGCGATAAGCCGGATTTTTTTATATTGTTGTTCTTGTTTTTGATATTCTTTTTTAGAGTCTTTTTTAGAGTCTAGTCTTTTTTAGAGTCTTTTTTGGAGTCTTTTTTGATTTTCCTCCGCTTCTTCTTGTTCTACTTCTACTTGGACTTATAGTTCTGCTTCTGCTTCTACTTGGACTTATAGTTCTACTTCTACTTCTACTAGGACTTATTGTTCTGCTTCTGCTTCTACTTCTTCTTGGAGTTAGACTTCTACTTAGACTTCTACTTGGACTTCTTCTTCTACTTGGACTTCTACTTGGACTTCTACTTGGACTTCTACTTCTACTTCTAGAACTATTGCTATTTGTTGAAAGATTTAATCTTCTATCTTTATTGGTTAGTTGTCTCATAATGAGATGCTTAAAAGTTCCTCGTGGCGGTCGTTTATCTACGGCTTTATATACTGTATTGCTACCAGAACTACCTACTCTCGCTGCTAAAGGTATTATTTCACCGTCAGATGTTCTGATTTCAATGTTATATGCTTCACTACTCTCTCGTGTTACTGTCCCTATCTCTGTAAAATTATAATTATCACCGTATTGAGAGTGCGTCCCGGTTATGCCTTTTACATAATCGCCTATTTTAACATCTCTCGGCTTAATTACTTTCCATCTCATGTATGCATCGTTGAAACTTGAATTTCCAGTCATTATATATAATATTCTTATATAATATCTCTCGAATTTTTTATAATATATGTCGAATACTAGCCCACCATTTATTATTCGCCTCTTTTGCCTTTTCATCTTGCTTAACTAGTCTGTATGCTCGTTGTATATCATTATTACTATCCAATTTTTGTTTATTATTTAAGAAATCTCTTGACTCATCTTGAGACGTTGGTTTAATCGCTCGACCACGCTCATTTTGCAACTCTTCTAGACTATTAAACTTTTTGCGATTTAAATAATCGTCGTGTGTTATTGGAATAACGCTTTCGACGTGCGCTCGTTTAAGGTCTTCAAAATTTAATTTACTAAATATATCACTTGAATAATATTCGGGTTTATCTCTCGCTAATTCATATTGACTCTGTCCAAATTCTTTAAAATCTTCATGGACTATTAATGATTGTAGCTGTTTCTTCTTTTCTTGAAATTTGCCATCAATGTCCTGTTTTGCAACATTATTATAGTCATCTAGGTCTTCATTGGATTTTAACCAGTCTCCATACCCATTTTCACTATATTCATCAGTAATCTTGGTCTGCTCGAATAGTGTATTAAACCATTTATTAAAATCTTTTTTAACAATAGTATTATTGAGAAGATCTTTAACGATCGCATCGTTTGCCGTTGAATCGATTGATGCATACTCTGTGGATAAATTTCGCTTAAATCGAAATTGATAGATTGCATATAGGATTTTATAGGCGGCACTAAAAAATAGGAAATATTCCTTATCTAGGTTGCTCTTGTCTGGATGCATTTGCATTACTATTTTTTTGGCATCTTTTAATTCTGCTTCACCAAAATCATAGGATATTTGGAATAGTCGTGTTATATCGGCTAGATTGTAATTATCTATATTTAAGTCTGTATTCATTTTCTTTATCAAAATATAATTTACTATTATTATTTAATAAATTATATTTATGTAATTTTTATGTTTATCTTTATCTCTAAAAGACTATTTTTTATTGCTCTGTGCTACACACCGTTGAAAAAATAATCCAATATTTTTTTCATCTGCACCAACAACCGAATCATCTGGTATAAACCATTCTTCTNTCTTACCGCCATAAAATGCTAAGAGGGCAGGAATTCCATTAACCATCTTCTTTTTTTTCAACGTTGCATATAAATCTAAATGTTCGTCTACATCTATGTTGGCGCAAATAATATTATCTGGCAAAAGATCAAATGATCGAAAACAATAATCCTTTATCTTTTTACACGGACCACACCATTCTGCAGTGAATTTAACAATAAGTATGTTATTTGGCGAATAATTGTTTCTAAATTTAATGACATCTTCTCCGGTAATATTCTCATAGATCTTTTTCTTAGACATTCTATTTATAATAATGTCGGTATATTTACATAAATCGATTTATATTTAATATATTTTTATAATGATATATTATAATAAATGCGTAGAATGACAACATTACATAAAAGCAAAACATTAATCAAAACAACAACAAATAATAAGACTAGAAAACGAGGTTCTAGTCAAAAAAATGAAACATATATTGTTATAAGATTCTTGCACTACTTAAACACAATCAAATTATATCATTGGAAAACATCTAGTTTCGCAAAACACGAGGCTACTGATAAACTCTATGCATCATTAACAACCAATATAGATAGATTCGTGGAACAAATGCTTGGAAAGAGGGGTAATCGTCTCGATTTTTCCAAGGTAAAATCGATTCCTATAAATGAGATAACTAGCGACAAACAGGCTATAAAAGAGATGCAAGAATTCAAAAACTTTCTTGTAAATATCCATTATAAATTGCCAAATATGTCTAATCTTGATTTGCTAAATATTAGAGATGATATTTTAGGCAGTATAAATCAGTTTCTCTATTTGGCGACATTTAATTAAAGAGTAGGGGACTAGTTGCTTATGAACCCTTTAAGGTGGGATAAACCCACCGATGCTTTCGACTGTGTTTTATAATATGATAAATATAGTATTATACTCTGCTGCAAAATATGGTAAAATAATCTCTCTAAATAAGGGGTGTCGACAGAGGTAAGGAGTGATCCCATATAACGTGGCACTCCCAAAAAAACTTACAAAAAGACCATTCAAACTCATAATCCAGTCTATAACAATCGGCATATTTTTCAAGTAATAACTTTTCAATATTCTTTGGTAATAGATTGAGACTATTCTTAGGTAGCACATAGGCTAGTTGCATATATTCGCTTATTGGTTGTTGAATCGCGTTTTTTATNTCCAAGAATTCGGTATCAAAATACGGAATATACTTATATAAATCCTTGAATAATGGCGGATAGTTGTAACGATATTTATATCGCCAATCAGGACATCCGCTATTATAATATTTAAAATTCCACTCCAAGATAGTAAGATAGTTTACGCAAATCTGTTTAAGTCGATCATTATTTATATCCAATTTAAAGAGTTGCTTATAATAACGATACTCCCATCCCTCCTCGCTTGGATTCATAGTGCATTCAATCGTCCTGTTGAATATCGGTGTATTCATAAATTTCTCTTGTGGTGTATCTACATTATACTTGCGTTTTTCCCATCTATCTCGAACTAGAAATTCATCTGCCAATAATTTATCTTCATTATTAGCCAGATAGTCTATAATTTTTTTTACATTTTTCCAGATAATCGTCTTTGCTGGACTAGTCAAGAAGCAATCCAATTTCGCATTATTTTTATTATATTGATTTAGGAGTATATCAATGCCCTTTGTCCTGATATTTAATGCAGGAAAATGCGGCATAAAATCATTGCCCAAAAAGAAAAACATAAAGACATAGTCTTTAACAAGTCGCATCTTAATGTCCGCCGTTAAGTCTTTCCGACCAGTCATCTCAATCGCTAACTTATCCGCAAATTCAGGAATATCCAATAGATAATAGGTGTTTGCACTAAGTGTCGCATCAATATTCTTTATAAAAAAAGGCGTTTCTCTAAATAGATAGAGTTTATCTGAATACTCAAGATGATTTAATGTAAGCATAATTAAATCCGAGTCTAATCCATATATCGCTGTGCTGGTAGTCGCATGATATGCGGCATTATTGCGAATAAANTCAAATATTTTATGCTCTCCTTCGCCAATCTTTTTACTAGAAGAGATGATAAGTTCATCAACATTGAAATCTTCAGGATTATTAAAATAGCTATTTATTTTAATATCCAATTTTTCCATGAATTTTGTTCCTGGGGTTATTGATGAGGAATTCCATCGACCGACATCTCGTTCTTGTTCAATATTTTCTTTTTCACGTTTAGAGATCTCTCTCGAGACTTCATCAGCGAACCACGCCTTATATCGCCGATTTTTTTGCTGACTTAATTTAGCAACAGGTGCGACCCCGTCAAATGCTATAAATATCTTATCGGATGGTTTAATGATATTAATATATGCAGCCAATTTCGCACATATAGCATCCAATAATTTCGTCTCGAAATCATTGTTATTAATAAACTTTATCTCTGAAATAGCGTCATATATTAATGAGTTGCTATCTAGATACAGGTTATTAATATGGATTTTATTTATATGGTAGTCTTTAATAATATTGCGATGGCTTTTGATTATATGCACAAAATAACTCGGTATTCCCATTATACAAACCTTTTAAGAAAAGGTTTCGACCAAAAAATACTTTTTAAGAAAAAGTATAGCAAAAAATACTTTTTAAGAAAAAGTATAGCAAAAAATACTTTTTAAGAAAAAGTATAGCAAAAATCCTATTCTATATTGACGGCAAATATAGAAAATTTTTTGCAAAAATCTCTCTATTATAGTATGACATAATGTATTTAACTCTATTATAAATATATATTTCAAAAAACGTTACTAATCTCTTAAATTGTATATTTCAAAAAACGTTAATAATCAATTAAACTGTATATAGAAATGGGTGCTTTAGCACCCTTGAAAAAGGGGTCATAGGGGATATATCCCCTAATTTATAATATTATTCGTAAATAATGCCAATT
>JGI25914J50564_10000784_pt1 | contig 10769 bp, 10 predicted proteins | sample LauGreSuBDMM15SN_2_FD_50564 | JGI IMG/M metagenome (IMG submission 50564) | reverse complement strand
TCGCGCACTGCAGCTTCCTTGCGCTTCTGCACATCGCGCAGCTGCTTATCCACTTCCTTAGCCGCCACCGGCAGCTTGGAATTGAGCAGACGCACTCGGCTGCCAGCCTCATCAATCAGGTCGATGGCCTTATCGGGNAGGAANCGATCGGANATGTAGCGATCACCGAGGGTGGCGGCTGCCACAACAGCTTCGTCNCTGATTTTGAGGCGGTGATGTTGTTCATAGCGCTCCCGCAGGCCCCGCAGGATTTCAATCGTGTCGGCCACGGAAGGCTCGCCCACCATCACCGGCTGGAAGCGCCGCTCTAGGGCCGCATCCCGTTCGATGTGCTTGCGGTATTCATCAAGGGTGGTGGCGCCGATGCATTGCAGCTCGCCCCGGGCTAGGGCCGGCTTCAGAATGTTGGCAGCATCAATGGCGCCTTCGGCCGCACCCGCGCCAATCAAGGTGTGAACCTCATCAATCACGAGGATCACATTGCCGGCGCTGCGGATCTCCTCCATGATCTTTTTGAGGCGCTCCTCAAACTCACCCCGATATTTGGTGCCGGCCACCAGCAGGCCAACATCAAGGGTGAGAACGCGCTTATCTTCGAGAATGTCGGGAATTTCACCCTGGGTGATGCGCTGGGCCAGGCCTTCAGCAAGGGCCGTTTTACCCACCCCAGGCTCGCCAATGAGCACCGGGTTGTTCTTTGTGCGACGGCCAAGGATCTGGATGACCCGTTCAATTTCATTCTGGCGACCCACCACCGGATCGAGCTTGCCTTCTGCGGCCAGCTGGGTGAGGTTGGTGCCGAATTCATCCAGCGTTGGGGTTTTTGTAGAGCCCTTGCTGCCGCCACCGGANGCCACCTCGGCCGTTTCGCCCAGCATGCGGATCACCTGGGTGCGCACCTTGGCCAGGTCGACGCCGAGGTTTTCCAGCACCCGGGCGGCCACGCCTTCACCCTCGCGGATCAGGCCTAGCAGCAGGTGTTCGGTACCGATGTAGTTATGGCCGAGTTGGCGCGCTTCTTCGAGGGACAGTTCCAGGACCCGCTTGGCCCGGGGCGTGAAGGGGATCTCCACGGCCACAAAGCCGGAGCCGCGNCCGATGATCTTTTCGACCTCGACCCGGGCGTCCTTGAGGTTGACCCCCATCGACTTCAGCACCTTGGCTGCCACCCCGGTGCCCTCGCCGATCAAGCCCAGCAAGATCTGCTCAGTGCCGACGAAGTTGTGGCCAAGGCGGCGGGCCTCCTCCTGGGCCAGCATGATCACCTTGATGGCTTTCTCGGTAAACCGCTCGAACATGATGCGGTGCCAGTTGCAGGTGTCCCCAAGCTATCAGGATTGGCAGGGGAATGGGGGTGGCGCTCGGCCAGGGGAATAAGCCTTGGCCTGACAGGGGAGAGCCCCAGTTGGCGCAACAACGTAACCGATGAAACTTTTGGGTGTTTGCGACAAAAATAGGCGGCAATCCGTACCAATGCTGACAGTTAGCGAAGGCCGCTCTCAAGCTGGTCCCGCCCTATGCAACGGAAGCGATCCTTTTCCATTGGATCAGGGCATCCTGGCCGCCGCGGTAGTAACCCCGGCGGGTTCCCGCCGTCTGGAAAGCACAGGCGCCATAGAGAGCTAGGGCCGCCTGGTTGTCAGCTGCCACCTCCAAGGTGGCGTGCAAGGCGCCCCGGGCCCGGGCCCCGGCGAGCAGGGCCTCGAGCAACTGGCGCCCCAGGCCCTGGCGGCGGCCCGCGGGATCGACGGCAAGCACGGTGATGTGCAGTTCATCCACCACCAGCCAGCCGCAGGCCACCCCCACCAGGCCGCCGGGGTCCCCGGGATTGGGCTGGTCGATTCCCAGGCAAAGGCGGCCGGCCCCCTCCAGCTCCGAGCGCCATTGGCTTTCGCTCCAGAAGCCGCCTAGGGCTGCAGCATCGAGGGCGAGGCAGGCCTGCAGATCAAAGGCTTGCAACNGCCTGGCAGGGCTTGGCCTCAAGGGCAGCTCTGAAGAAGGTTCGGGTTCCGAGGGGGCTGACTGAGCCAGACCCAGGGCAGCATCGGTTCGATCGGGCACAGCCCCTCAACCCGTTCTGCCTACGATTGTCGCCCTTGCCGGATTCGGGCCCCCAGATGACCATCACCACTGAGTCAGCTGCTGAGTCAGCTGCTGCGGCAGCTGGGCTGACCTCTGCAGCGGTGGTGGCCACCACCCCGGAAGCCACCGGCCCCTACGAGCTGGAGCGGGACATCGAGAGTCCCAACCGCAACCTGAGCCCGATTACCAGCGCCTTGGATGCCAAGGGACGGCTGCAGGTGGGCGGCTGTGACCTGGCAGACCTTGCCCAGCGCTATGGCACGCCCCTGTATGTGCTTGATGAAGCCACCCTGCGGGCCACCTGCCGGGCCTATCGCCAGGCCCTTGAAGCCCACTACCCGGGCCCGTCGCTGGCCATCTACGCCTCCAAGGCCAACAGCAGCCTGGCGATCTCTGCCCTGGTGGCCTCGGAAGGCCTGGGCCTCGATGCGGTGTCCTCGGGTGAGCTGCTCACTGCCCTGGAGGGCGGCATGCCCGCCGAGCGGATCGTGCTGCACGGCAATAACAAATCCCGCGAGGAGCTAACCCTGGCGATCGGGGCTGGCGTCACCGTGGTGCTCGACAACTGGCACGACCTGGAGCTGCTGGCCGAATTGGCGCCGGCGGCCCCGGTGTCCCTGATGCTGCGGCTTACCCCGGGCATCGAGTGCCACACCCACGAGTACATCCAGACCGGCCACCTCGATAGCAAGTTCGGCTTTGACCCCGACCAGCTCGAAGCGGTGCTGCGGGAACTCACCCGGCACCCCTGGGCCCAGCTCACCGGCCTCCATGCCCACATCGGCTCCCAAATCTTCGAACTGCAACCGCACCGGGACCTGGCCGGGGTGCTCGCCGATGCCCTGGCCCTGGCCCGCTCCCTCGGCCATCCCGTGCGCGATCTCAACGTGGGCGGCGGTCTCGGCATTCGCTACGTGACTAGTGACGATCCCCCGTCGATCCAGGAGTGGGTCCGGGGGGTGGCCGAAGCGGTGCACCAGGCCTGCCAGCAACGGGGCCTGGAGCTACCCCGCCTGCTCTGTGAACCGGGCCGCTCCCTGGTGGCCAGCGCCGGCCTCACCCTCTATCGCATCGGTAGCCGCAAGGAGGTGCCCGGCATCCGCACCTACCTGTCGGTGGATGGCGGCATGAGCGACAACCCCCGGCCGATTACCTATCAATCCCAATACACGGCCGTGTTGGTGGAGCGGCCCCGGGCCGGGGCCAGCGAGCGGGTCACCCTGGCCGGCAAACACTGCGAATCGGGCGATATTTTGTTGAAGGATCTGGCCCTGCCGCCGGCCCAAAGCGGCGATGTGCTCGCTGTTTTTGCCACCGGTGCCTACAACGCCTCAATGGCCTCCAATTACAACCGCATCCCCAAACCAGCGGCCGTGCTCGTACACGAGGGAGCGGCGGATCTGGTGCAACGACGCGAACAGCCAGAGGAGCTGCTGCGCTACGACCTGCTGCCAGAACGGTTAACGCCGGTAACCTGACCCCATTCCGGTGGCTTGCTGAGGGGATCGGGTTGGGGTTCGTCGATCTGAGGCTGCTGCTCGATCTGCTGTTGGCGACAGCCCTTGGCCTGGTGCTCCTGGCCCGGGTCAAGGAACCCCGCACCCTCTGGTTGCTGAGGGGCTACCTGCTGCTGGTGGCCCTGGCCTGGGTGGTGCAGCGCTACGCCAACTTGCCCCTCACCAGCAAGCTGGTGGATGCGCTGGTGTTGGCCTGCAGCCTGGCCCTCGCGATCCTCTGGCAGGGAGATCTGCGCCGGCTGATGGAGCTGCTCGGCACCGGCCGCCTCGATGTGCTGTTTGGCAGCCAGGGAGCCGACAAGCTGGCCTCCGGGGCCGTGGCGGTGCTCTCGGCGGCGGCAGGGAAGCTCTCCCAGCTGCGGCGCGGCGGCCTGATCGTGCTCGACCTCGGCAGTGACCTGCGGCCAGAAGACTTCCTCAATCCCGGCATCGCCATCGATGCCCAGCTATCGGTGGACCTGATCTTGAACCTGTTCACCGCCAATACGCCCCTACACGACGGCGCCCTGTTGGTGAAAGGCAACCGCATCCTCTCGGCCGGGGTGATCCTGCCGATCTCCCGTCAGGGTCTCAACCGCTTCGGCACCCGCCACCTGGCCGCCCTGGGGATCACCGAGCGCTTCGATCGCTGCCTCTGCATCGTGGTTTCGGAAGAAACGGGCACCCTGTCCCTGGCCCGCCAGGGCCGGCTGGAGCGGCCAATCACCAGCGGCCGCTTGCAGGAGCTGCTCGCCGACGCCATGGCCCAGTCCGCCACCAAGCCCAGCAGCAAGGCACCCGCTAACTCCCAGGCCAAAGCTCTCGCGCAAGCCAGTGCCAGGGGGTCCGCCCAGGTCCCTGCGCCCACCCATGGCCCTGCCGCGGCCCGTTCCGGTAATGGACCCAGCCCGGCGGATGGCCCCAAGTCCCCTGTCAGCACAGGACGTACCGTGGCCAAGGAAGGCCCAGACCCCCACGCATGAGTCGCTCCCTGGCGACCACGGAGACCCCCCAGGCGAGCCGTCCGTTGGTCCAGTCCCTGCCTGAATCCCTTGATCCCGCCCGCCTGCCGGCCCACGTGGCCGTGATCATGGATGGCAACGGCCGCTGGGCTCGCCAGCGCAACCTGCCGCGGGTGATGGGCCATCGCGAGGGGGTCGAAGCCCTGAAACGCACCCTGCGCCTCTGCAGCGACTGGGGCATCGGTGCCCTCACCGCCTACGCCTTCTCGACTGAGAACTGGAGCCGGCCCGGGGAGGAAGTGAGCTTCTTAATGGCCTTATTTGAGCGGGTGCTGGCCCGGGAGCTGGAAGCCCTAGAGCGGGAGCAGGTGAGGATCCGCTTCCTGGGGGAATTGCAGCAACTGCCCGAAGGTCTGCAGCAGCGCATCGCCGATGCCACCGAGCGCACGGCCCACAACACCGGCATCCATTTCAACGTCTGCACGAACTACGGCGGCCGCCGTGAATTGGTTCTGGCCGCCCGGCGCCTGGCCGAGCAGGTGGCCGCCGGCCAGCTCGATCCGGACGCCATTGATGAGCACAGCTTTGCCGCCGAATTGCACACGGCCGGGGAGGTGGATCCGGACCTGCTGATCCGCACCAGCGGCGAACACCGGATCAGTAACTTCCTGCTCTGGCAACTGGCCTACGCCGAGCTCCACATCACCGATGTGCTCTGGCCCGACTTCAACGAAGCGGCCCTAACCCAGGCCCTGCTCGACTACCAGAGCCGCCAACGCCGCTTCGGTGGCGTCCACTCCCCCACCCCCTGACACCGGGCCCTTGACCCTCTCCCCCGCAGCGCCGACCACCCAGGATCCAGGCCAGGCCCTGGTCCAGACCTTCCCCCCATCCGGCGCCGAGCCAGGCCTGGAGATGGGTCCCGGCCTGGAGATGGGTCCCGGCCTGGGCCACGGGGTAGGGCTGCGCCACGACTGGAGTGTGGCCGAAATCGAAGCCCTGCTGGGCCTGCCCCTCATGGACCTGCTCTGGCGCGCCCAGGCGGTGCATCGCCAGGCCAATCCCGGCTACCGGGTGCAACTCGCCTCCCTGCTCAGCGTTAAAACCGGCGGCTGCGAAGAGGACTGCGCCTACTGCCCCCAGTCCATGCACAACAGCAGCGACCTCAACGGCCGCCCCAACCTGGAGGTCGCTCCGGTGCTGGAACGGGCCCGGGCCGCCAAAGCGGCCGGCGCCCAGCGCTTCTGCATGGGCTGGGCCTGGCGCGAAATCCGCGACGGAGCCCCCTTCGAGGCCATGCTCGCGATGGTGCGGGGCGTGCGGGAGCTGGGGCTCGAGGCCTGCGTTACCGCCGGCATGCTCACCGACCCCCAGGCCCAGCGCCTGGCGGAGGCCGGCCTCACCGCCTACAACCACAACCTCGACACCAGCCCTGAGCACTACGACCAGATCATCAGCACCCGCACCTACCAGGAACGGCTCGAAACCCTGGCCCGGGTGCGGGGCGCCGGCATCGGCCTCTGCTGCGGCGGCATCATCGGCCTAGGCGAATCCGGGCGGGATCGGGCTTCCCTGCTGGCCGTGCTCGCCGGCCTCAATCCCCACCCGGAAAGCGTGCCGATTAACGCCCTGGTGGCGGTGGAAGGCACCCCCCTGGAGAAGCAGGCGCCCGTGGATCCCCTCGAGATGGTGCGGATGGTGGCCGTGGCCCGAATCCTGATGCCCTTCAGCCGGGTGCGGCTCAGCGCCGGCCGGGAGGCCCTCGGCCGCGAAGGCCAGCTGCTCTGCCTGCTGGCTGGGGCCGATTCGATCTTCTACGGCGACACCCTGTTAACCACGGCCAACCCCGCCGTGACAGAAGACCAGGCGCTACTGGCCGCCGCCGGCGTCGTCCCTTGGGACGCTTTGGTGTCTTGATGGCACCATCGGATCCGGATCCCCTGGAACGCCCTGTTGTCCTGATGGCGCCTGCTGGGGCCCTACAGGTGGCGGCCTTTTACGCCTTTGCCCCCATGGAAGGCCTGGCTGACCTGCAGGACAAGTTGCTGGCCGAAGCCCAGGTGGGCCAGGTGTTTGGCACGGTGCTGCTGGCCGACGAGGGGGTGAACGGCACGGTGTGCGGACCGGAGACGGCGGTGCAGGACCTGCTCTCCCTGCTACGGCGCCGGCCTGGCCTGGAGGGGCTTACCGCCAAGTTGAGCTGGGCGCCCGAGCAGGCCTTCCATCGGCTCAAGGTGCGGCTCAAGCGCGAGATCGTCACCATGGGCTGCCCCACGGTGAAACCCCAAAACCCTTCGGCCCCTGGCAGCCAGGCCGGGGGCTCGCCGGTGGGCACCTACGTGCGGCCCCAGGATTGGGATGGCCTGATCGCCGATCCCGGCACCCTGGTGATCGACACCCGCAACGCCTACGAAGTGGCGGTGGGCAGCTTCGAGGGGGCCGTGGATCCCGGCACCGAAAGTTTTCGCCAATTTCCGGCCTGGGTGGAGGAGCACCTGCGGCCCCTGGTGGCGGAACGCCAGCCCCAGGCCCTGGCCCTGTTTTGCACCGGCGGCATCCGCTGCGAGAAGGCCACCGCCTACCTGCTGCAGCAGGGCTTTGGGGGGGTCCACCACCTGCAGGGGGGGATCCTGCAATACCTCGAAGACGTGCCAGAGGCGGGCAGCCGCTGGTGGGGCGAATGCTTTGTGTTTGACCAACGGGTGAGCGTCAACCACCAGCTACAGCCTGGCCGCTACCGGCTCTGCCATGCCTGCGGCCTGCCGCTCTCACCCGTCGATTGCGAGCTGGAGAGCTACGTGGAGGGGGTGAGTTGCCGCCATTGCCTCAGCCGCTTCAGCGAACGGGATCGTCGCCGTTTCAGCGAACGCCAGCGCCAGATCGCCCTGGCCGCCGCCCGGGGCCAGGGCCACATCGGCGTGGGCCCCAGCCCCCCAGCAACCGATGGCCCCTAACCAGGACGGGGCTGGCCTGCCGGTGCTCTACAGCTTCCGCCGCTGCCCCTATGCGATGCGGGCCCGCCTGGCCCTAGCGGCAGCAGGGCTAGTGCCGGAGCTCAATTTGGAGGTGCGGGAGGTGAGCCTGGCCTGCAAGCCACCCGAACTGCTGCTGGCATCTCCCAAGGGGACCGTGCCCGTGTTGGTGGTTCCCCCGCTAGGTCCAGGCAGCGAGCCGGGCCCAAAGCCGGGCACCCATGGGGCCGCCCAGCGGGTGATTGACCAAAGCTTGGCCCTGATGACCTGGGCCCTGACGCGCCACGACCCAGGCGACTGGTTACGGCTGGGCGCCAGCCCCACCGCCCAGGCCAACCGGGCTGAGATCGCCGCCTTGGTCGCCGAAAACGACGGTCCCTTCAAACACCACCTTGATCGTTTCAAATACCCGGATCGCTTTCAGGTAGGCGATTCCCCTGCCAATCCCGCTAACGATCACCAGGGCCATCGCGCCGCCGCCCTGACGATCCTGCACCGCTGGAACCAACGCCTCCATCCGGGAGGTTGGCTGCTTGGCCAGAGCCCTTCCCTGGCCGACTGGGCCCTGCTGCCCTTTGTGCGCCAATTTCGCCGGGCCGATCCGGCCGGCTTTGACGCCGAAGCCAACCTGGCCGCCCTGCAGAACTGGCTAGGGCGTTTTGAGGCCTCCGCCGAGCTCACCGCCGTGATGGAGCCCCCCTGGGGCCAGCGCCAAACCTGGCGATCGCCCCGCTGGCTGTACCACCTGGCCCTGGCGGAGGAGTGGCGCCAGGCCAGGGCCGCGGGGGTTTATGCCCGTTCCACCCGGGGGCTGGAGCTGGAGCAGGTGGGGTTCATCCATGCCAGCTACGCCCACCAACTGGCCGCCACCTATGCCCGCTTCTATGGCGATGCCGGCCCGGTGGTGCTGCTCACGATCGATCCAGGCCGGCTGGAGCAGGCCGGAGTGGCCGTGCGGGCCGAGCCGGCCGGATCCCACCTTGAAGCGGGCGCTGAACGGTTTCCCCACCTCTATGGCCCCCTGCCCCTGGCGGCGGTGCTCGCGGCCGATCCCTACCAGCCATGAGCGCGACTGCAACCGCACCCCCAGCCCCGAACCTGCCGGGCTTGGCCGAACTGGAGGCGGAGGCCCAGCGCCGCGGCCTGCTGTTGCGTCTCCAGGTGGGGCGCCCCCTGGGGGTGGCCTGGAGCCTGAGGGTGGGGGTGGCCCGGCGCCAGTCCCAGGGCCTGCTGTTGCTGGGGGAGCTCAAGGGCTGGGCCCTGCCCCTGGCGTCAGGCCTGCGGCTCGACACGATGCGGGTGCAGGGCGAAGACACCGCCGGCGTCGGCGCCCTGATCTGGGCTGCCACCTTTGCCTGGGCCCTCGAGGCCACCCCCTGCCGCCGGGCCCGGCTGCTCGCCATCCGCGATCAGGAGGCCCAACACCGCCGCCTGGTGCGTTACTTCAACCAACTGGGCTTCGAGGCGCTGCGGCCCCTGGAGGGCGGCGCCGGCGACCTGGCTCCCCGGCTGCTCTGGGGTGGGGCCGGCCTGCTGATGGAAGGCTCCTGCGCAGGGGGGCTCCGCCGCAGCGCCCGGCGCCTCGGAATCGGGCTGGATCCCACCCAAGGGCTGGGCTGAACGCCTGGACTGAAACCGTCGATGGGCTTTGCTGGGCCCAGACGTCCATCAATTTGCTCCCGCCATGCCCACCCACGCCGCCGTGCAGGCCTATTACGGCCAGGAGCTGGGCAGCAGCGCCGACCTCAAAACCAACGCCTGCTGTGATGCCGAGGCCCTGCCCGCCTGGTTGAAGCCCCTGCTCGGCCGCATCCATCCCGAGGTCACCAACCGCTATTACGGCTGCGGCCTGGTCTGCCCGCCCCTTTTGGAAGGCTGTCGGGTTCTCGACCTGGGCTGCGGAACGGGCCGGGACGCCTATCTGCTCTCCCAACTGGTGGGAGCCAGCGGCCAGGTGGTGGGGGTTGACATGACCCGGGAACAATTGGCGATTGCCCGGGAGTATGCGCCCCATCACGCCGAACTGTTTGGGTACGCCAATGTCTCCTTCCTGGAGGGAACCATCGAACAGCTACAGGAGCTGCCCCTGGAGCCCGGCCAATTTGATGTGATCGTGTCGAACTGCGTGCTCAACCTGGCCACCGACAAGGGGGCTGTGCTGCGGGGGGTCAAGCGCCTGCTTAAACCAGGCGGCGAGTTCTACTTCGCCGATGTTTATGCCGATCGGCGCCTGCCGGCTGCGCTGCGCAGCGACCCGGTGCTGTATGGAGAATGCCTGGGCGGTGCGCTCTATTGGAAAGACTTTCTGCGGCTGGCCCGGGCCGCCGGGTTTGCCGATCCCCGGCTCGTGGACGACCGACCGATCACCTTCTCAGATCCGCGGATCCAGGACTTGTTGGGCGACACCCGCTTCTTTTCTGCCACCTATCGCCTCTTCAATCTTGATGGCCTGGAGGATGCCTGCGAAGACCATGGCCAGGCGGTGATCTATCAAGGCACAATTCCCCATTACCCCCACCGCTTCGATCTCGATGGCCACCATGCCATCGAAACGGGCCGTTGTTTTCCGGTTTGCGGCAACACCTACCGCATGCTTACCGAAAGCCGTTTTGGCGAGCACTTCATCGGGGTGGGCGATTTCAGCCGCCACTACGGACTATTCCCTGGCTGTGGCGAAAGCCTGCCGTTTGCTTCAGCTTCTGGTGATAAGGCGCCAGGGCAGGCCGCCTGTTGTTGAGCGAAATTTGCCCAGAGCTGGTGGGGGCCGCTAGCAAGCCTTAACAACGCCGCATCAGCTCCTCAAGCAACCGGCTCAGAAGCCGCTGCGCTGCAACCCCATTAACTGGGCGGCGTAGTCCTCACTGAAGGAGGCCTGCAGTTGCCAGGCGTGGAGCAACGATTTGGCGACCTGGCGCAGCTCCTCAAGGTCGGCGCAGGAATCGATGGCCCGGGAGTGGGCCTCGATGGCGAACTGGCGACCCAGGGAGAGAGAGGGGGACATGGAGGCAGGGAGACAGAAAGCTTTACATCAAGTTACAAATGCCGGCCCGCTCCCGGCGGGCGGGTTTCCACGGACACCGAGCTCCAGCCCATCTGTCGATTGGTTTTGCGATTGCCTGCGATGGAGCCCATGGCCCATCCCTCACCATCGTGGTGCCATAGAGCAACTACAAACTCCTCTATGGCAGCGTCCAACCCAGCGGCAGCTCCACGATTCATTTCGCGGTGAGTGCCAATGGCCGCACATACCAGCCCAC
>JGI25914J50564_10000781_pt1 | contig 10778 bp, 7 predicted proteins | sample LauGreSuBDMM15SN_2_FD_50564 | JGI IMG/M metagenome (IMG submission 50564) | reverse complement strand
ATCCTGCTTCTTGTTCCGGCCTCGGCTCACGACCTGGAAGGGCTCTAGTTAAGAAATCTCGGTTTCGAGATCCTTAACTTAAAAACGGCGATAAGAAGGCTGCGCTGAGGCGAACTGCCTGATGCAAGGCAGCTTGTGCTGTGGGGCGACAAATCCACTTGTTGGGGTCGGACAAGGACAGGGGATGGCAGGAAAAAACACGCGGGGGCCACGGCACAGGAACCGTGCAGACGCCGCATTCCACATCGGACTACTTCGACGTCATCCTCGCACTTGCCCAACCTGCTACGCTGGCGCTTGGAGCCTGAACCCCAATCATCCGCATCCATCCGTGTGAATCCATTCAACTGGGTTACCGTCGCGAAGCCGCGGTTGGGAATCCGATTTCTCTAACGGCCTTTATCCGTGTCAATCGGCCTAAATCGTGGTCGGTATTAACTTCCTTTAACAGGATTTCACCTGCTTTCACCGTGTCCAACGTGGTCAACCCTCCTTCTTCCCGTGTTTACGTCGGCCGGCTCGCGCCTTCGCCTACCGGACATCTCCACCTCGGCCATGCCCGCACTTTCTGGATCGCCGCCGCCCGCGCCCGCGCCTCCGGCGGCCGGTTGCTCTTGCGTATCGACGATCTCGATACCGACCGCTGCCGCCCCGCCTACGTCGAATCCGCGCTCGAAGACCTCGGCTGGCTGGGCCTCGTCACCGAGCCGCCGGTTTACTTTCAATCCGCCCGCATCCCGCTCTACCGCGAGGCCCTCGCCCGGCTCCACGCCGCCGGGTTGATCTATCCCTGCCACCGCTCACGGCGTGACCTCGCTGGCGCGCTCTCGGCGCCGCACGAGCCGGTCGTTGGCGATCAGGCGGCTACCGACGAGCCGCTTTACCCCTTGGAGTGGCGCCCCGCGCCAGACGCTCCCCTACCCGCGCTCGACGCCGCCGGTTTCACGCTCAATTGGCGCTTCCGCGTGCCCGATGGTGAAGAGATCACCTTCAACGACGTCCTCGCCGGACCGCAATCCGCCGTCGCGGGGCGCATTTTCGGTGACTTCCTGGTGTGGCGCAAAGACGGCCTGCCAAGCTACCAATTGGCCTGCGCGTTGGACGACGCCGCACTGGGAATCACCGAGGTGGTGCGCGGCGCCGACTTAGTGCGCTCGACCTTCCGCCAACTCCTCGTGCTGCGCGCGCTCGGCGTGACCGCGCCGGACTTCGCCCATGCCCCGCTCATGCTCGACGAGAAAGGCGCCCGCCTCGCGAAACGCCACGACGCGCTCGCTTTGCGCACTCTCCGCGAGTCGGGCGTCAGCGCAGACGAAGTGCGTGCGCGCTTGGTGGCGGATTGATACAGTTTCGACGACTGTTTTTAAAATAATCGGGTCAGCGTTTGGGACTGGGAGCGCATAAGGAGTGCATCGTTATCTGCGCTCATGCGCTCATCCGCCGCTCCATTAGACACCCAAAACGCACCACGCCATCGGAGAACAACGGCGTTACTTTGCGACGCTGGCGTCCACTTGGTCGGTGTAGCGCATGGTCATGTCTTCGGTAAAAGGCCGCACCCAAAGGCGACGACCACGAAGTTTCATGGAGATTTCGCTCAACAGGCTGGGACGCCCGTCGGCCGGCAGGGTGTAGCTCATGACGGTGCGTGCCTCGTCAATTTTAAGACTCAAGACCGGGCTGAGCGGCTCGAAGGTGAATAACTCGACACGGACGATTACGCCGGTGGGACGATCCAAAGTGAAGGCCGCGCGCATATGCTCGGCGGCGGTGTCCTTTTTCGATGAAGGGTTAAGTGCAAAGTGGTAGGTGGAGGTGCCCTCGTCGGACGCGGCGAGCGTGCAAGTGGCGAGGTTGAGTTGATCGCGCACGCTGGAGGCGGTGTCGGAGTCGGTTTTGGCGGCGCTAGTCTCGCGGTAGGAACGGTAGTCGTCCTCGCTTGGGGTGGCGCCGTCCTTGCTGAGCAGCGTCCAGCGGTCGGCGCCGCGCACGCGAGGGTCGAAGCGCTCGACGAGGTTCATCTTGGGCCCACTGGTGGTTTGGGTGAAGGCCCAGCCCTTGGGCCCGCCGGCACGGTAAACCGCGAGCGCGGCGGTGAGCTCTGGCGGGACGGGAATGATGGAGCCTTTGCGGCCGGGAGCCGCAGCGTCAACCGGCGGNGGCGGCGAACAGGCAGGCAAAGCGGCGAGAAAAACGAGTGCGGCGACGAACGAGAGAAGGCGGGTGAAGGGGCGGAAGAGAGGCATCGAGCAGTTAATGTTAGCCGCAGATAACGCGGAAGGGCGCGGATAAGGAAAGGCTTAACCTGAATTCAGCAGTTCTTCGACAAGTTCACTGGGCAGGCACAATCCTTAATCCCGTTCGCGCAGGTTTTCACATCGCCTTGATTTTCGTCGAGGCAGAGCGGTAGCCTTTGCCGCGTATGAAAACAGAAGTCCCATTCTCCTTTCCTTCATCACCGGCATCAATTGCCACCAAGCTTCTGCCGACCTTAGCCGACCCGCGCGACCCGCGCTTGCTCACCTACCTAAATCTCAAGCTTCGCGAGATTGGCCAACCAGGAGTCACGCTGCCCTCTGACACTTCAGCAACAGACGCGGCAGGTCTCGCCGATCTGGTTGATCACTTCCTCGCAATCGGCCGGGAAAAGGACCGCCTGCTGACCAAGCATCTTTGTCCGGTTGATCAGCGTATCCAAAATTTTCTCTACGCCGTCCTTGAGGAGCACGCAGAGGTTCCGCGCATGCCGACTGCTACCCTCGTGCTGGATCGCCCGGGCCTCGCACGCGCTCTCTCCCTGCCTCCGTGCGCCGATGAGCACAAGAGCTCTATCCTCACTTCGACGCGCCTTCATAACGGCATCCTCCACAACCCCAAGTCCGATCGCCGCACGACCCAGGGCATCTTCCACGTCGCCGAGGGCGGTCTTCCTATTCCCGATGATAAGAAGGCCGTGCCCGCCGCCGTCTTCGCCCGCCTTCTCGTCAAAGCGTTCAGCCCGCCGGACGAGTTACTCGCCCTGCCATTCACCGCCGCCGAGGTGAAACCCGCCCATACCTTCGTTTCTCTCTACCTTCGTCCGGTGGTGGTGCCCGCCGTCCCCGGCTTCGCTCCTGCGCGCAGCATGGAAACGCGGTTCTTCATCCCTGGAGCGCTCGTCGCCAATCTGGACTTCGTCGAGAGCATTTTTGGCAATGCTGGCGACCCCTCGTTGCCCGCCCTCGACTCCGCCCTAGACCCCGAATCTTGGACCGGCCACACCGGTTGCGTCGTTCTTGCACCGCACCTGAATGGCCTCACTAAAAAGTCACTAGGCTTGCCCGCTTGGGCGGATGCCACCGAGCGTCAGCGTCGGGACGGCATGTGCTGGAAACTGGAGAACGAGGCCTACAACGACGGCGTCGCCTTTAAAATCACATGCCGCGACGCCTCAGGCATCATCATCACGGTCATCTCCGACAATTATTTCGGCTACTGCAAAAAAGAGGTCAAAACCCAGCTCTCCTTTTCTGCGAATCTTCTCGGAAACGCGGAAGAAGAACACGCTGGAGGTGCGCTCGCTTTCCCGAGCTACGACTTGGGCGAAGAATTCCAGCTCTCAGTCTTGAATCCGGTCGTGAACCACGACTTTCAAGACGCCATCCAGTTGCTCGGGGCGCGCGCCGACTTGCAGCCCGGTGGATGGGCGCGGGATCGCGAGTATCCGAATATCTACTACGTCCCATCGGACGCGCGTTTCGACTTGCGCAGTCAACGGATCGTTTGGGGGCCGGTTGAGGCGCCGGTCCATAGCCTGAAGCTTCTTCCGGACGTCACTTACCTGCTGCCCTCCGGCTACAAGGTTGAGATGGTTCGCTCCGGGTCCGGCGGCCACTGGCGCCTGCGCGGCACCACCGCGGAGGGCCTTCTCTGCCACAAGCCGTGCACCGTCTCCGGTGGCGGTAAATCCGAGATATCCAAGTCCATTGCCGACGCCACGTTCTCGGGTCCGGTCTTCGTCTCCGAGGCCGCGAAGGATCTCGAACTTGTCGAGGCCATCCTCCACCGCGACTACACCACCCGCTATCGCGACCCCTCGCGCAACAAGGCCGCGGGGAAGAGCCGCCCCATCCTTTCCGCCGAACGATCCCTCGGGTCGGTCGTGAAACTGCTCTCCCGCAGCTCGGACTACTCCGATGAATTTAATGTCTGGCTCGGCACCATCCCTCGCTACGTCCGCGATCTGGTCCTTCTCGTCAAACGTCTCCATCGCGCCGAGTGGGGAACCGATTGGCGCCGTCATTTTTCGGTGGATACGATCAACGGCCGCCCCGGAAACGAGCTAAAATACCACGGCGTGCGCTCCACCACCCAGTTCCTCCGTATTGGATACACCCCGGAGGGCGGCTGGCGCACCTTCTCCCTTCGCGCCGACTTCATGCCGGCGGTAAAGATTCAGGCCGAGGACGATATAACCGCGTCCGCCGTTGCACCCGGCCGCGTTGTCAAAGGCCTCCCCGAGCCCGAACGCGGAACCGCCTCGATTAAAATCGTCCACAACTGCGAGACCCGACTGTTCCAGCGCCCCGATGATGCCATCATCCGTGGATACGATAAACACGCCGAGCGCGATTTTTCGGGCACAGGTAGTTTCTTCTCTAATTACGAGCCGCTCTCTGCCGCCGTCGCGGCTGAAATCATGGACGACACTGTGGGCTTCGACGCCTACACCGAGCCGGTTAAAAACCTCTTCCGTGACTTTGCGTCCAACCCGCGCGCATCGTTCTTGGTCACTCCTTCGCACCCGAGAATCGTAGACGGAAAACCCACCAAGAACCCGCGCTACCTCCAAGTGCGTCCCGACCTGCTTGATCCTCGCGCCACTACCCTCGCCCAGATCGGCGCCCGGCTCTACCGCCGCATCCCCGCCGACGCCCCGGTCGTCTTCCCGGTCGGCGCCGTGCTCATGGGACGCCGGCAGAACCCGCCGGAAAAGGGCGTGCGTCCACTCGCCGTGTTCAGCCCCATTCATTATCAGGAACTGCCCGAGGCCTTCATGGACCTCATCGCCAGCCTCACCGGCAAATCTCCCTCCACCACCGGCGCCGGCTCGGAGGGTGCCCTCACGAAGGGACCCTTTAACTCCCTTCCCCCGATCTACGATCTGAACGCCGCACTGGTTTCGTTCATCATCACAGATCTGCCGGCCTTCTCCACCGCCGCCGGCTGGGTCGGCCCCAAGCTCCGCGTGGACCACGACGTTTCCCTGCTGGTTCCCGAGATTTGGTGCCGTATGTCCCGCACGGAGCGCGACCCAAAATTCCTCATCGCCCACGGCTATCTGGAGCGCTGCACCGACCTTGTCCACGAGGGGAAGCCCGTGCTCTCCTCCCGCCTCGGTTGGCGCATCACAGAACGTTTTGTTCAAACCTTCTTCGGCCGCGTGCTGAGCAACCCCTCGACCATCTTTGACGAGGAACTGCTCCGTCCCGAACTCCAAGGCGCCGACATTTTCGCCGATGGCATGGACAACATCGTCGCCGCGATGCGAGATGCCGCCGCCAACTATTTCTCCGACGGCTCCATTGACCAGGCCTGCCCTCCTCTTCGCGCCCTGCTTCACATCATGCGCGATGGCATCTGGCAGGGATACGGCTCCGAGGCCCCTGAGTTCCGCCGGCTCTTTGATCGCGAAGAGATGCTCAAGAGCGATTGGTATCTGGCCCGCCTTGAAGCCAAGCGCCAGATCGACGCCGCCTCCTGGGATGCACACGCCCGTTACTTGGAGAAGTTTCTCCGCCGCGCCAACTACGCCGACGTCGCGTTGCAGCTTAATATCAAAGGTCGCCTTGATCGCGTATTGGCGAACATGCGCGCAGCCAACGACCCCGGCTACGCGGAGACGCTTCTCGGCACGCTCGGCGGCGAACCCGCGGTCGCCCCGTCCATCGTCAAGGCGAACAAAATCAAATCCTGAATCGCTTCACCTTCGCGTTCGGCAGTTGCCCGAAACCTAGTCCTGCCATCCGGTTTAGGGCCATTTCCCGCCCCCAAACCGTGCGCCCACCCGCCGCCGCGCTTGACGATTTCGTAACGTGCGCGCTTCCTCTCGCACCATGGAAACCTCTCCGGCTCCCGCCGCTGTTAAATACAAACGCATCGTCTTAAAATTAAGCGGCGAGGTGCTGCGCGGACAATCCAGCGAACCCATTGATTCCGGCGTTCTCAACCGCATGTGTTCGCAAGTGAAGGAAATCCACGAGATGGGCGTCGAGGTCTGCGTAGTGATCGGCGGCGGCAATATTTTTCGTGGCCTGCAAGGGGAACAACGCGGCGTGGATCGCACCACTGGCGATTACATGGGCATGCTCGCCACCGTCATCAACGCCCTCGCCATCATGGACGGTTTGGAAAAAATGGGAGTCTCCACCCGCGTTCAATCTGCCATTCCCATGAATCAGGTGGCCGAGCCTTTCATCCTCCGCCGCGCCATTCGCCACCTCGAAAAGGGTCGCGTCGTCATCTTCGCCGCCGGCACCGGCAACCCCTACTTCTCCACCGACACCACCGCTGCGCTTCGCGCCTCGGAGATTGGCGCCCAGGTCATCATGAAAGCCACCAAAGTGGACGGGATTTATGACAAGGATCCGAAGAAGTTCCCCGATGCCGTTAAATACGAATCACTCACCTTCATCGACTGCCTCCGCCAGCGCCTGAACGTGATGGACTCCACCGCCTTCTCCCTTTGCCTCGATAACAACGTGCCCATCCTTGTTTTCGATCTCAACGATCCTCACGCCATCCGCAAAGCCGCCCTCGGCGAGAAAGTTGGCACCCTGGTGCATAGCTGATTTCAGCCCGCGCCATCTCGCCCCGACACCGCTTCCAGTTTACCCATTTCCGCCATGTCATCTCCCTTCATCTCCGACGCCCAAGCCCGCATGAAAAAAGCCGTGGACCATACACTCCACGAGTTTTCCAATATCCACACCGGCAAAGCCAGCCCGTCCATGGTCGAGGGCATCATGGTCGAGGCTTACGGGGCCATGTCCCGCATCAAAGACTGCGCCGCGATCAGCACGCCCGATCCACGCATGATTCTCATCACCCCTTGGGATCGCAGCCTCACCCAGGCTATCGCCAAAGGCATCCAGATCGCCAACCTCGGCTTCAATCCGTCGGTAGACGGCCAGGTCGTCCGCGTGCCCCTCGCTGATATGTCCCGTGAGCGCCGCCAGGAGTTTGTAAAGGTCGCCCAGCGTCTCGCCGAGGAAGGCCGCGTTCACGTCCGCAATGTCCGCCGCGATGTGATGGAGGCGGTCAAGAAAGCCAAACTCCCCGAGGACGACGCCAAGCGCACCGAGAAGGACATCCAGACTCTCACCGACAAGTCCATTGAGGACATTAACAAGCACCTCGCCTCGAAAGAAAAAGATCTGCTAACGGTCGGCTGATCAAGCCCGCGCCCTCCCACGCTGTGCCCGCCCAGGCCACCATCCCCGCCTCCCGCCGGATCGTCGTCAAACTCGGCACCGGCGTCCTCACCCACGGTATTGGTGAACTCAATACCGATCGTATTGCCGCTCTCGCCGCTGGCATCGCAGCGCTGCGGCGCGCCGGCACCGAGGTCATCGTTGTTTCGTCTGGCGCCGTCGGCCTAGGCATGGGTCGCCTCGGCCTTAAGAAAAAACCCGCTGACGTATCTCGCAAACAGGCCTGCGCCGCCATCGGCCAGTCCCTGCTCATGCAGACTTGGCAGGCGGCTTTTGACCCGCAAAAGGCCACGGTCGCCCAGGTCCTGCTCACTCACGAAGACCTCCGCTCCCGTGCCCGTCACCTCGGGGTCAAGGACTGCCTCGAAGAACTCCTTCGCTACGGCGTCATCCCGGTTATCAACGAAAACGACACCGTCTCCGCCGCCGAGATCAAGTTTGGCGACAACGACACTCTTTCCGCCCTCGTTGCCGGTCTCGTAGGCGCGCAGCACCTCGTCATTCTCTCCACCGCGCCGGGCNTGATTGATATGAAGGGCACGGGGAAGATCCTTCCGGTTATCGAGAAAATCACCCCCGAGATTGAAGCCATGGCTGGGGGCACCACCGACGTCACTGCCACCGGCGGAATGATTTCCAAAATCACCGCCGCCAAGATCGCGCTCCGCGCCGGCTGCGGCGTCTTCATCGCCAGCGGTGCCGAGCCCGACATCCTCGCCCGCCTCTTTTCCGGCGATAACCCCGGCACCTACTTCGTTCCGGCGGGCGTTCCGCTGGAGTCTAGGAAGCGCTGGATCGCCCATTACCAGCGCCCCGCCGGCAGCATCCTGATCAACGACTGCGCCGTCCCCGTGCTGCGCGATCAGGGCCGCAGTCTGCTCGCCGTCGGCGTGACCGGCGTGCGGGGTCGTTTTGTCGCTGGTGACATTGTTAACATCATCGGCCCAGGCGATGCCCTCATCGCACGCGGCGAAAGCACCTTCGATGACACCGACGTCGCGCGTATCGCCGGGCTGCCCAGCGAAAAAGTAAAACCGCTTTTCCCTGCTCGCAAACACCTCGAAGTCATCCATCGCGACAACCTTGTGGTGTTGTAAGGCTGCTCGATCCGCGCGTTGGCCCGGCTTAGCGCGTTTTGATTACCTTCAAGGTAAATACTGGCGCGCAGGGATCGGATGGGCGGGGCCGTGCCCGCCGTCGTTCACTACTCCAACGCGGCGCGCCCAGCGGGCACGCCCTCCCGCGACCGCTGCACTATTCGGGCGCTTCGGGCACAAAAAAACGCCCGACCTCTTTCGAGGGCGGGCGCTGGTTAACGCGAAGGGCGTGCCGGTGAAGGCAGATGCTTACTTCTTGTCGGAAGCGGCATCGAGGATGTCGCCGAGGTTCATCATATCGCTGGAGCTGTCGCGGTTGAGCGCCTCGAAGGAAGCGGTCTCGGCGGCGAGCTGGTCGGTGCTGTAGTTGGCAGCCTTGATGGAGAGGCCGAGGCGGCGCTCTTCGCGGTCGATCTTGACCACGCGGGCGGTGACTTCCTGACCGGGCTTGACGTGATCTTTAACCTTCTCGATGCGATCCTCGCTGATCTGCGAGATGTGCACGAGACCATCAATGCCGTCCTTTAACTCGAGGAAGGCGCCGAAGGTCGTGATCTTGCTCACGGTGCCCTTGACGACGTCGCCGATCTTGAAGTGCGAATCAATGTCGGACCAGGGATCTTCGGCGAGCTGCTTCATGCCGAGGCTGATGCGCTGCTGGGAAGGATCCACGTCGAGAACGATAGCGTCCACTTCGTCGCCCTTCTTGAGGAACTCGGACGGGTGGTTGACCTTACGATTCCAGGTCATGTCGGAGACGTGCACCATACCATCGATACCCTCTTCGAGTTCGATGAAGGCGCCGTAGGTGGTCATGTTGCGCACCTTGCCGCGGACGCGGGCGCCCATTGGGTAGTTGTGGCGAACCATGTCCCACGGATTGGCCTCGAGCTGGCGGATGCCGAGCGAGATCTTCTGGTCGTCTTTCTGGATACCAAGAACAACGGCGTCCAGTTCCTGACCGACCTTGAGGACCTCGGAGGGCTTGGTGATGCGCTTGGTCCAGGACATCTCGGTGATGTGGACGAGGCCTTCGACACCGGGCTCGATCTCGAGGAACGCGCCGTAAGGAACGAGGTTGACGACTTTGCCGTGAACCTTGGTGCCGACGGGGAACTTGTGCTCGATCTCGTCCCAAGGATTCTTGGTGGTCTGCTTGAGACCGAGGGAGACGCGCTCTTTCTCGCGGTTGACCTCGATGATCATGACCTGGATCTCTTCGCCCTGCTTGAGGAGGTCCGCTGGATGCGCGATGCGACCCCAGCTCATGTCGGTGATGTGGAGCAGGCCATCCATGCCGTCGAGGTCGATGAACGCACCGAAATCGGTGATGTTCTTGACGATACCCTTGCGGACTTGGCCGGGCTGGATGCTCTCGAGGAGGAGACGGCGCTTGTCGCCGCGCTGCTGCTCGATGAGCTCGCGGCGGGAGAGGACGACGTTCTTGCGGAGCTGGTCGATCTTGATGACCTTGAAATCGTAGGTCTGGCCGACGTATTGATCGAGGTTCTTGGGTGGCTGGATGTCCACGTGCGAAGCCGGAATGAAGGCATCGACACCGATGGAGATGATGAGGCCGCCCTTGACCTTCGCTTTGACGCGACCGGTGGCGATGGAGCCCTCGGGGAACTTGGTGAGAATATTATCCCAGTTTTTCTTCTGCTCGGCCTTGTCGAAGGAGAGGATCGGCGAGCCGTCCTTGGTTTCGAGCTTCTCGATGAGAACCTCGATGGTGGAACCGATCTGGAGATCACCGATGTCGATGAACTCGCTGGCGGGGATGATGCCTTCGGATTTACCGCCGATATCAACGGCGACTTCGTTCTGGCGGATTTCGGTGATGACACCGGATACGATCTTACCCTCGGCAAGCTGGCTGATGCCAGACTCTGCGAGGAGTTGTTGCATGATAGAACTCATGTGCGTGTGGGACTAGGGGCCTGGCGTCGTTTCGCTCCGAAAACGTCACCTGCCCGTAAACGATCCTTGCGGATCGCGGGTTGATGGTTGACTGACGTTGAAAGGCCGATGGGAGCGTCGCGACGAACACCGGCCGGACCAAAGAAAATGTCGCGAACGNTCAGAATCGCCCGCCACCCCGCGCTGCCGCAAGGGTAAACTTAGCCCGAAATCCGGAATCGGAACCGGTAAGATGTCGTAAGATGCTGGAGCAGATCATCGTGAGCGAACCCAGCGTTGCACTAGAAGT
>JGI25914J50564_10000775_pt1 | contig 10823 bp, 5 predicted proteins | sample LauGreSuBDMM15SN_2_FD_50564 | JGI IMG/M metagenome (IMG submission 50564) | reverse complement strand
ACCGAGTTTCCGACCATGACGCAGCCCGAGCGCTGGGATGTCTCGNTGACCCTCCCACGCAAAACGCTTAAGCATTTATTTAATATGGCGCACTTTGCCATGGCGCAGCAAGACATTCGTTACTACCTGAACGGCATGCTAATGGTCTTTGAGCCAGGCTTGTTGCGGGCCGTTGCCACCGATGGCCATCGGCTGGCGCATAGCTCAACGCCAGTTGATGGTGTACTAGCCAAACACGAAGTGATTGTGCCGCGTAAAACCGTGCTTGAAATGCAACGCCTACTCGATGATTCAGACGAGCCGGTTACTGTCGATGTGGCACCTGGTCAAATTCGTTTTTCATTTGGACACGTTGAATTAGTTTCTAAATTGGTTGAAGGAAAATTTCCAGACTTCAATCGCGTGATCCCTTCAAACTACACACGGCATTTTGATGTGTCCCGCGAAATCTTGCAGGGTTGCTTGCAGCGCGCAGCGATTTTGACGACAGATAAATTTCGTAGCGTTCGCTTGCAGTTAGGGCAGCACTTGTTAAAGATTTCTTCAACGAATGCTGAGCAAGAAGAGGCGCAAGAAGAAATCGATGTTGATTATGCACACGAGGCTTTAGACGTTGGTTTTAACGTCAGCTACTTGCTAGATTTTTTAGCCAACGTCAAAGCCGAAACGATTCGCTGGTCAGTGATGCCCGACGCGAACGCCTCAGCCCTTATTACTTTGCTTGACGACGAGTCTTTTAAGTACGTCGTCATGCCTATGCGGATTTAAAGAATGTCAGAAAACACGCAAGTACCTGGCCAAGCTCCTGAAGATATGGACGCGTATGGTGCCGATTCGATCAAGATGCTTAAAGGCCTTGAAGCCGTACGCAAGCGTCCAGGCATGTACATCGGGGATACGTCCGATGGCACCGGTTTGCATCATATGGTGTTTGAGGTCGTTGATAATGCGATCGATGAATCGCTTGCGGGGCATTGTGACGATATCGTTGTTACGATCCACGGCGACAACTCCATCTCTGTTACTGATAATGGTCGCGGTATTCCGACGGATATCCATAAAGAAGATGAGTTTGCACGTAGCGCAGCTGAAATTGTTTTAACCGAGTTGCACGCCGGCGGTAAGTTTGACCAGAACTCGTACAAAGTATCAGGTGGCTTGCATGGCGTGGGCGTGTCGTGCGTCAATGCGTTGTCGTCTTGGTTGCGCCTGACGATTCGTCGTAATGGCCAAGTGCATCAAATGGAGTTTCGTAAAGGCGAGCGACTGGCTCCCTTAGCGGTCACGGGCCCAACCGAAAAGCGTGGGACAGAAGTCCACTTTTTGGCCGATACAGATATTTTTAACAATGTCGAATATCACTACGAGATTCTGTCAAAGCGGTTGCGTGAGCTGTCGTTCTTGAACAATGGCGTGAAGATTCGCCTCGTTGATCAACGAAATGGCAAAGAAGAAAACTTTGCGTTTTCGGGTGGCGTCAAAGGCTTTGTCGAATATATCAACCGCGGCAAGACGGTGTTGCATCCGAATGTTTTTTCGGTCAGCACCGAATCTAACGCTGGTGGCACGATGGTGGGCGTTGAGGTGGCCATGCAGTGGAACGATGGTTACAGCGAACAAGTACTCGCTTTTACCAATAACATTCCGCAGCGCGATGGTGGCACGCATATGACTGGCTTGCGCGCAGCGATGACGCGCATTCTGAATAAGTATATTGGTGACAACGAAATGGCCAAAAAGGCCAAAGTTGAAACCACCGGCGATGATATGCGCGAAGGCTTGACTTGCGTGTTGTCAGTTAAAGTGCCNGAGCCAAAATTTAGTAGTCAGACCAAAGACAAGTTGGTGTCNTCTGAAGTGCGTCCAGCGGTTGAAGAGGCCGTCGCACGAACCTTAGAGACGTGGCTGCTTGAAAATCCAATCGATGCTAAGGCGCTGTGCGCCAAGGTGGTTGAAGCCGCACGGGCGCGCGAAGCCGCGCGAAAGGCGCGTGAGCTTACGCGTCGCAAGAGTGTGCTTGAAGGCGCGGGTCTACCCGGTAAGCTTGCCGACTGCCAAGAAAAAGACCCCGCGCTTTGTGAGCTGTATATCGTCGAGGGTGACTCGGCAGGTGGCTCAGCTAAGCAAGGGCGCGATCGAAAGTTTCAAGCGATTTTGCCGTTACGCGGCAAGGTATTAAACGTTGAAAAAGCGCGCTTTGATAAGTTGATTGCAAGCGAGCAAATCACAACACTGATTACGGCGCTTGGTACAAGTATTGGTCCAGATTTCAACGTCGATAAGTTGCGCTATCACCGCATCATTATCATGACCGATGCTGACGTTGACGGTGCGCACATTCGCACACTGTTATTGACGCTGTTGTATCGGCAGATGCCACAGCTCGTTGAGCGCGGCTACATCTACATTGCCCAACCGCCGCTTTATAAGATCAAGGCGGGTAAAGACGAACGGTATTTAAAAGACGAGGTCGAAGAGTCAAGCTATATGTTGACGCTCTCTCTTAAAGACGCCTCACTGGTACCGCAAGCAGGCGCCGACGCAATCTCAGGCGCTGCGCTAACCGAGTTGGCTAAACAATACGTGATGGCCGATGGTGTGATTGCGCGCTTAAGCCGTTTCATGGATGAAGCAACCTTGTCTGCGATCGTGGGTGGCGCAACCGTTGAGCTCGAGACAGATGAGTTGGCCAAGGCCTCGGCGGCGCGCTTGCAAGCTACGCTTGAAGAACCCTTGTTGCCCAATCAAGTTGAAGTGACGCCTGAGTATCATCAAGGTTCAGAGCGCTATCGTTTAATTGTTCGTCGCAAACATCACGGTAATGTGCGTGTGACGGTGCTCGACCCAGACTTTACGGGTGGAGCAGATTACGGAGTGCTGGCGCGTGCTGCGGCAACGTTTCAAGGCTTGGTCGGCAAAGGTGCGATGGTTGCGCGCGGCGAAGGTGAGAAGCGCAAAGAAAGCATGGTTGCCGATTTTCGTGAGGCGATGCAGTGGTTACGAGCCGAGGCTGAGCGCAACGTAACCAAGCAACGCTATAAGGGATTGGGCGAGATGAACCCGTCACAACTTTGGGAAACCACCATGGATCCTAAAGTGCGCCGTTTATTACGTGTGCAGATTGAAGACGCGATTGGTGCCGATCAGATTTTTACAACGCTGATGGGTGATCATGTTGAGCCACGTCGAGCCTTTATCGAAACGCATGCACTTCAGGCAGCAAATTTGGATGTGTAACTAAGCATCATTGTGTTGGTAAAAAAGGGCTGCGTCATTCAGCCCTTTTTGTTTCAAAGACCCACTCAAAAAGAGGAACTTTATGTTTAAGCGTGTAAAGCAAAAAACGGCGCAATACTTTTGTGCTTTGGTGTTGGCAACTGTAAGTACCTTAGCCGTTGCCGCATACCCTGACCGATCGTTGACGTTGATTGTGCCCTTTGCTGCCGGTGGCCCGACTGATGTGATGGCGCGGGTGGTGGCAGAGAGTCTATCCAAAGTGATAGGCCAACCCGTGATCGTTGAAAACACGCCAGGCGCCGGTGGCACAGTTGGTGGCACGCGTGCTTCGCGGGCCCCTGGCGATGGTTACACCATGCTGATTGGTAACGGCGGCACATTAGCCGTTAGCGCCACGCTGTATAAAAATTTAAGTTTTGACGTACTGAAAGATTTTATTCCGATAGCCTCAATCGGCGATGCGCCACAAATTGTGTCGGCACGTAAAGATTTTCCAGCGAGCGGACTGGATGAGTTTGCCGCCTACCTGAAGCAAAATGCGTCGCGGTTAAATTTTGGTGCAGCTGGCGTGGGCTCTGGGACGTGGTTGGGCGGACAGCTCATTAATGTCAAATTAGGGGTGAAAGTGAACGGCGTGAATTATCGTGGCGCCGGACAAGCAGTCAACGATGTCATGGCGGGCCATATTGATTACATGGTTGAGAGCACCACTACGGCAGTCAAGTACGTTAATTCAGGACTGGTAAAGGGTGTGGTCGTGTTACGACCAAAACGTATTGCTGCATTGCCCGATGTACCCTCAGCAGGTGAGTCGGGTTTTCCTGACTTACTGTATGACATCTGGAATATGATTTTGGTGCCAAAGGGGACTCCGCCAGAGGTTGTCAAAAAATTGAATCAGTCGCTCGTCTTGGCATTGCAAGCGCCAGCGTTGCGGGCACGCTTTGAGGCGGCGGGCATTGAAGACACTACGCCTGATCAAAAAACTCCTGAAGGTGCACGTGCATTGTTAGCGAGCGAAGTTGCGCGCTGGAGACCGTTGATTATTGATTTGGGTGCAACCCCCGACTAAAGACGATCGGTTTGATTTCAGAACGAGGCGTTACTGTTGGGTCGTCACAAGCCTAAGCCTTCGCAACTAACTGGCGTTCATCGCGCGTACTGACCATGACAACAACTCTTTCAAGTTTCTTTTGCCCTTCCACGATTTATATGGGGGTTGGTGCGTCAGAAAAAATAACCGAGATCGTTGCGAAGTTGGCGTGTCAGCGCTTATTTGTGGCGCTCGATGCCGCGCTGTTGAAAAGCAACTTCTACGCGCAGATACAAACCTTGTTAAAGACGGCGGGTGTTCAGAGCGCAGTCTTTACTGAGATTGAACCTGATCCAAGTGCGCACACGGTACAGAAGGCGTTTGAGGTGTGCCAAGCCCATGCGGCGACTGCGATGCTTGCTATTGGTGGCGGCAGCACGATCGATGTTGCTAAAGCGGTTGGGATTTTAGCCACCAATGGCGGGCGCATTCACGACTACGAAGGGATTGATAAATTTAGTATTGCACCGCTGCCGCTCATCGCGATCCCTACGACTGCGGGTACGGGGTCTGAGGTGTCGGGGTCGTGCGTGATTACGGATACTGAAAAAAATCTCAAGATGTCGATTCGGCATGCCGCGTTGAATCCGGCCGTGTTTGCAATACTGGATCCATTGGCGCTGCGTACGGTGCCGGCACACGTTGCTGCACATTCTGGCATTGACGCGTTTGTGCATGCGTTTGAATCTTATGTTTCATTGCAGACAAATTTAATCACCGATGCCATTAATTTGCAGGCCATAGAATTGTTGGCGTCGAACATACGTCCGTTTGTGGCAAATCGAGGCAATCTTGAAGCGGGGCTCAATATGTTGTGTGGCTCGGCGCTTGCGGGGATGACGTTTGGACAAACAGGGTTGGGTAACGTGCATTGCATGGCGCGTTTTATAGGCGCACAGTTTCATTTGTCGCATGGCTTGTCTAACGCGCTGTGCTTGCCGCATGTTGCGCGTTTTAATTTGGTGGCGAACCCGCAAAAATTTGCGCGGGTGGCAATTGCGATGGGACGCCCGGTTCAGCAATGGCCAACGCTCGATGCTGCGCAAGCTGCGGTTCAGGCGATTGAAGCCATGTGTTTAGACTTAGGTATCCCGCCGCGGCTTAGAGATGTTGGTGTGACCGAAGATTGTTTTGATGACATGGCAAAGTTATGTACTCAGGCAAACTACAACCGCTGGAATCCGCGCCATACGACGACCGCAGATTTTCGCGCGTTGTTTGAAAAAGCGTTTTAACTGCATTCCTGGATATCCTCCTCGTTCAGAAGAGCGGTGAGTCGCACGTTAAACGCTGTAAACGAGAACTCAGCAATCAAGGGTCATCGATTTCACCAAGGGGAGCTGGCTTCCCATAAGACAGGGTAATTTGTTTCTTTGGCCCGCCGTAACAGATCAAGCAAAGGGAATGCCCGCTGACGCAGACCTACGGGTCTGGTGATGGGATCCTTTGGCGCATCATCGTCATCATCCTCGTCAGGCGTTGGCGTCGATGCAATCGCTCGCTCGAGCTTGTCAATAGTTTGCGCCATGTGCTCGGGCATGAACACGCCTCTGACCGCTAAGTCTGCGCCATCGAGCTTGCCCATGATCTGTAGTATCGGTTTGGCGTGTTGCGATAGCATCAAAATATCTGCGCCTGCTTTACTGCTAAACGTGACTAGCATCGTAGTTTTCCTTATGGATCAAAGCGTCTTGCGCTGAGGCTTTTTCACCCTCATTGCTACAAGCTTACTCTTTTGTGCCACAGGTAGAAAACCGATGCGATTATTGTTGACCGGAGCATTGTTATTTTTATTGAAAGCAGCAGGGGCAGAGGGGTCGTCATGCCAGGTCACAGAGTTGGGTAACCCGTGCCAGCAAGGCGGTGTTGCGACATTAGGTCGCGCGGATAGTAGCCCGAACCATGGCATCGGCAACCCGGTTGATCGACGCAATGGAAATAAATATCAACGTGATACGGACCTGCCCAGTTTAGTCAGCGCACCGGGCCTTGAGTTGGTCAGACACTACAACGCAATGGATCCTCGGGAGAGTGCGTTGGGGCGAAGTTGGTCGTGGTCGTATGACACGCGACTCTATTGGATGGGTGCGCACCTACAGGTGCTTCAGGCGGATGGTAGTCGCTTGACCTTTCATTGCGATCAAACGCAGCGTTGTGTTGGACGAGCGCGTGAGGATGGCGTGATTACGCGAGCGGATCAAGGCTGGCAGTGGCAGTGGCCGTTTGGAAAGTGCTTGCGCTTTGATGAGCCCGGCCGCTTGATTGGTTGGTCGTTTGTAGAGGCGAACAAGCGCGGTCAATTACAAGGTCCTTGTCGTGAGGCGCTTGCTGTGCGTATTGTGCGGCATCAGGCACCGTCGAAATGGCACGGTGAGCTTGACCGTGTGACAGATACCCACACCAAGCAGAGTTTGCGTTTTATCTATGCGGCACCAGTGGCTCAGCAACCTGCATCGCTAGACACGATGAACCCTGAATCTTTGCACAAGCTGGTTGCTGTCGAGTCGCCACTGGGGATCTTTCACTATCGTTATGAGGCGAACGCTTTGGTTGAGGTGCATCGCCCTGATGGGATGCGTCGTCGTTATCATCACGAAGGGCAATTACAGGCCGGCCATATGCATGCCGTGACTGGCATCTCGCTTATCAATCATACGGGGTCGCAGGAGCTGCGAACACATACGTGGCAGTATGACCGAGCGGGTCGAGTGCAGAAATTTGCCGCGGGCGCGCCAGAGTTGCTTCTGGCAGGATTGCCAACCGCCTTGTCTGATTCGGCGCTTGGACTTGCGATTGAACAAGATGCGCGGCGCGTGATTCGGCAGGTCTCTTTTAATGGCAAGGGCTGGCCGGGATTGCGCTTATGGTTTGATGCGTCTGGACACTTAACGCAACGGCACAGTCGTGGTGTTGCGACTGAGCGCCTTGAGTATCAGATGCCACATCAGTTGCAAAGGCCATTAGATCGACACCAAGGGGCTTCGCAAAGCGAGCGGCCCTTGCCGCACGCGCCTTTAGTCTTACGAAAATTTGGCGAGCAAAATCTTTGGCGGTGGAATTTTGATTCCTTTGGAAGAATGCGAAGTTTGGAGGCGCGTTCGAAATTTGCACAGCCAGTCGATGTACGCATAGCTTGGCGAGGTAGCCATCCAGCAGTGATTGCACACCCTGAAGAGACGCAGTATTGGCGCTTTAATTCGGCGGGCGACTTGCGTGAGCGTGTCGTGTTTCGACGAACAGTGGGCACTGGTCCGCGTAAGGTGCTTCGCCCTGAGTGGAGGTATCGCGAGACGTTTACCTATGATGCGCGGGGCCGGCGTTTAACGCACGTGTTGCCCGAGGGCGGCGTGTTGCACTATCGCTGGTCGCCGACAGCGTTGCAAGCGGTTGAGTGGGAAACTGCTGCGGGGCGGCGGCAGAAGGTTGTCGAGATCGGCCCAAATGGGCTTGTGCATGGCAACGGCTTGTTAACCGTTAGGCAAATGGCCACGTCTCAGGGCATCGGGCGGCAGGCCATGCGGCTTGAGCAGCTGCTGGTGTATCAACCCGTAACGCGTTTGCCCCTGTATCGGCATCAAGTCGCGACCGATCAGCGCGCACGGCTCAGCCACGAGCGCACGACGCTGCTCGGACAAACACGAGACACTCGCTATGACTATGATCATGAGCAACGCTTGCGTCGACATCGTAGTTGGTCGTCAGCTGAGAAGCAGACGTCGGCGCGAGAGTATGCCTGGCGTGTGTCAGGGGCCGCGCGTCAAGCGATCGCGCGTGATGCAACCGGGTTGCCGACACGTGTTGACCGTTTTGTGGTGCGCTATAACGCACAGCGCCGGCTCACGCGTGTGGTTGAACAGCGTGATGCGGGGCGGGCAATCAGCTATGGCCACAACGCGGTGGGCGAGCAAATCTGGCGCGAAGATCAGCACGGGCGTACGCAGTTTTTGTATGACCAGCAAAAGATGGTGGCACAAGCCTACGAAAGTAAGAGCGGCCTGCGCGTGAAGCGACGCTTTATCTATGTGCAACAGGTGCCGATTGGCCTGATTGAATACGGCAACGACGCGACACAGGCTAGCCTCTATTTCTTTCATACGGATGCAGTGGGGTTGCCCCAGTTGCTGACCGACGCACGGCAAGCGATTCGTTGGCATGCCACCTATAGCCCTCTTGGTGAGTTACTCGAGCAGCACCACGACCTAGGAAAAGATTTTGTGCAGCCCTTGCGCCTGCCAGGGCAAGTGGCGGATCCGTTAACGGGCTGGCATGACAACTATCAACGAACTTACGATCCTCGCTGGGGACACTATCTTGAACCTGATCCACTGGGCCCAATCCCGGGGAACAGTCAGTATGGGTATGCAGATCAACAACCGCGGCGCTACGTTGACCCTCTTGGTCTGTTGCTGTTTGCATTTGATGGCACGGGCAATAGCCCAGCGTCGCAAACCAATGTTTGGCTATTTGCCAGGCAATACCTGGGTGGGGTAGTGAAATATATTGAAGGCCCCGCCGGCGATCTTGAAACAGGTAGCGCTAAGCATGCATCGGATGCGGCCGTCGCTTGGTCTGGTGCGAGTCGTGTCGATCAGCAGTGGGAGCGCTGGCTCAATGCGATAGCCTTGCAGCGAGAGGGTGCACCGGCGCTGTCCTTGGATGTGGTGGGGTTTTCGCGTGGGGCAGCGCTTGCTCGCCATTTTGGGAACCGAGTGGCTCAGCATCTGCGAGATGGCCGCTTTTGGTTACAAGATCCTCAACGCGGAACCTTGTCGAGTTGTGTAGACCTGCGCTTCATGGGTTTGTTTGACACGGTGGCGCAGTTTAATGTGCTGGGTGCTGGCAATGCTGCGTTTGATTTGACCATTGCCCCGGCTTGGAAGTGGGTGGCGCATGCTGTGGCCTTGCATGAGCACCGGTGGTTGTTTCCGTTGACCTCGGCGCGCGGTACGCAGGTGGGGGGCAATGTCGTCGAGCGCGCCTTTGTTGGGGCGCATGCCGATATTGGCGGCGGCTACTTGACGCGCGAGGCGTCGCCTGGCTCGACCCCTGGGGATTTGTCTCAAGTGGCCTTGGCGTGGATGCATTGGCAAGCGAAGGCAGCTGGCGTGCCGCTTGGGGCCGGGCCCACAGTAGCTTCTGTGACCCGACCGATTGTTCATGACGAGCGGGCGGTATTTGCTCGAACCATGCAGCGCGGGGATCGCCGAGTCAACCAGCCCGATGGCCGTCTTTGGGTAAATTATCAGGATCACGCCCCAGCGATGGGTGCTGAGGTACGCCGCGACGTTGAGTCGTTGCTGGCACGTTCGTCGCCGCTCTTGCCGCAGGCCCCCGACGCTGTTGGGTGGGTCGACATACCGCGCTATACAAAATGGTTACGCGACGAGGTGGGCTGGCACTGGGACTAAGCGCATTTCAGGCTATCATTTGACACTTCAACTTGTCGTATTTTTAAGCCCATGCTGCCCGAGCAACACCAGACCATTATTTCTTGTTTGCAGGCCGCCGTGGCAAGCATTTTGCCAGAGGCTAACCCTGCTATTTTGCTAGAGCGCCCGAAAGTTGCAGCGCATGGCGACATTGCCACAAACGTCGCGATGCAATTGGCCAAGCCCGCCAAGCGCAACCCCCGTGACCTTGCGCAGCAGATCGTTGACGCGCTCATGGCGAACCCGCATGCGATAGCACTGATTGCGGCTGCCGAGTTAGCCGGCCCCGGCTTTATTAATTTGCGTCTAACCCATGCAGCGCGTATTGCTGTGTTGACGGCAATTTCCGAGCAAGGCGCAACGTTTGGTCGCGCCTCGCGTAACGAGCAAAAGGTGTTGGTCGAATTCGTGTCCGCTAACCCGACAGGGCCCTTGCATGTAGGCCATGCCAGACAGGCCGCGCTTGGCGATGCCTTGTGTCGCTTGTTTGATGCAAGTGGTTTTGATGTCAGTCGCGAGTTTTATTACAACGACGCGGGCAATCAGATTCACAACCTTGCGTTAAGTGTGCAGTCGCGAGGCCAGGGCTTAAGCCCCGATGACGCGGCGTACCCAGCCGAGGGTTACAAGGGTGAGTACATCGTCGATATCGCCAAAGATTTTCTGGCACAGGCAACCGTTAGCGCGAGCGACGGCGAACCCGTGTTGGCAAGCGGCGATCTTACTGACTTAGATAACGTTCGCCGTTTTGCGGTGGCATATCTAAGGCGCGAGCAAGATTTTGATTTACAAGCCTTTGGCTTGGCCTTTGATCATTATTATCTTGAGAGCTCGCTTTATACCTCGGGTCGGGTTGAGCAAACCGTGCAGCAACTGGTCGCCTCGGGCCATACCTACGAAAGCGAGGGTGCTTTGTGGTTGCGCACCACCGANCTGGGTACGGGTGATGACAAAGATCGCGTGATGCGTAAGTCAGAGGGTGGCTACACATACTTTGTGCCAGACATTGCTTACCATGTCACAAAATGGCAACGCGGTTATACCCGTGCTATCAATATTCAAGG
>JGI25914J50564_10000768_pt1 | contig 10854 bp, 11 predicted proteins | sample LauGreSuBDMM15SN_2_FD_50564 | JGI IMG/M metagenome (IMG submission 50564) | reverse complement strand
GCCGGCCCGTCCGGGCAGGGCGGCGGCAGCTTTTTGGCAGGTCAGGTCCAGACCCCATGGGGATTCCCTCAAACAGGGTCAGCCATCAGGGTTTCGTCTCCGGTCTTGCTGGCTAGCTTGATGGCATCGTCTAGCCGTCGCCGGCGTTCGCCCAAGCCCACCCCATGGCCAACCTGCTCGACCAACTCGCCGCCATGACGGTGGTTGTCGCCGACACCGGCGAACTTGAAGCTATCAAGCAATTCACCCGCGGGATGCCACCACAAACCCTTCGTTGATCTTGGCTGCGGCCCAGATTCCCACCTACCAGAACCTGATCGACACGGCCCTGCGCGAGTCCCGGGCCGTGATCGGTGCCGATGCGCCGGCGGAAGACGTGGTGCTCGAAGCCCTCGATGAAATCTGCGTGATCTTCGGCCGCGAAATCCTCAAGCTCGTGCCCGGTCGGGTTTCCACCGAAGTGGATGCCCGCCTCAGCTTCGATACCGAGGCGACGATTACCAAGGCCCGCAAGTTGATTGGCCTTTATCAGGCCGCAGGCATTGGCACCGATCGGGTGCTGATCAAGGTGGCCTCCACTTGGGAAGGGATCAAGGCAGCTGAAGCCCTGGAAAAGGAAGGCATCCACTGCAACCTCACCCTCCTGTTCAGTTTTGCCCAGGCCGTGGCCTGCGCCGAGGCCGGCGTGACCCTGATTTCTCCTTTTGTGGGCCGCATCCTTGATTGGTATAAGGCCAGCACCGGCCGCGACCACTATCCCGGCGCGGAGGATCCGGGCGTGATCTCGGTGACCGAGATCTTCAACTATTACAAGACCTACGGCTACGCCACCGAGGTGATGGGGGCCAGCTTCCGCAACATCGAGGAAATCATCGAATTGGCGGGCTGCGATCTGCTGACGATTTCGCCGAAACTGCTGGATCAGTTGCGCAGCAGCGAAGCCGACCTGCCCCGCAAGCTTGATGGGGCGGCCCCGGCCCCAACCCGGGCCCAGATCAACCTGGATCGTCCCGGCTTCGACACGATGATGGCCGCCGATGCCATGGCCACCGACAAGCTCGATGAGGGGATCCGCGGTTTCGTCAAGGCGATTGAAACCCTTGAATTCCAGTTGGCCCATCGCCTGGGTGAGCTGGAGGGGGCCGCGGCCTTCAGCCACGCCGCCCAGGAGATCTTCCTGCTGAATGATCTCGATGGTGATGGCTGCATCACCCGGGAGGAATGGCTCGGCAGCGATGCGGTCTTCGATGCCCTCGACACCGACCATGACGGCCGCCTAATGCCAGCGGATGTGCGCGGTGGCCTGGGGGCCCCCCTGGCCATTACCGCCCCTTAACCCCCTAAACCAAACTCCTTCCTCTGCCCTGGCCCTGCCCTTGAACGCCCTCGACACCATGCGCGCCCTGGCCATCCAGGGCGAGGTCCACATCTTTGAGGCGGGGGACCTGATCTTTCGCGCTGGTGAGACGGGCGAGTGCATGTACGGCTTGCTCGAGGGCACGGTGGAGTTGACCTGGAATGGCAACGCTGGCCAGGAACTAATCCAGGCCGGCGATGTCTTTGGCGCCGGGGCCCTGGTCACTCAGGAGCACTGCCGTTATGGCGATGCCACGGCGATCACCACCTGCCGAGTCCTGGAGATGAATCGGGAAAAGTTCCTGTTTGCCGTACAAGAATCGCCGATGTTCGCGATCGATCTACTCGCCTCGATCGACCAGCGACTTCGCCAGCTGAAGGACTGCATCAAGTCGTCCTAACTGGCACCGTTTTCAGGCCATGGCAATGGGGCTGGGCTGCACAAAGTGGCCCGCTCAATCTTTCTTTGGCTGTGTCCCTGGGATCACTGGCCCTGAAATAGCAGTCGGCGAATCACCCGTTGGGCGATATCGCCATAGCCCAGTTCGCCGGAGAGGATCTGGGCGATCCGTTGGGGGGCCGTTGGACGCTTAATGCCCAGCTGGTAGCCCACCTTTGGCACCCGGTAGAACACCTGGGCGATGCGCCGTCCCCAGGCCATCGAATCGCCCCATTGGCGGCGCATGGTGGCGCTGTAGCCCGCCAGGGCCGATCTGTCACCGCCTAGCCAGTGGTCTAGGGCCTCAGCGGCTCGCACGCCGCTGAGCAGGGCCGGCCGCAGGCCTTCCGCCAGGAAGGGATCACAGAGGGAAGCTGCATCGCCCACCACCACGGCGCCAGGGCAGTGCAGGGGATGGTGACCATTCCACACCCGCAGGGGTGAGCTGAACCGCTCGCCCGCATCGGCCGCCAGGCCCAGGCTGGGCAGCAGCTGGGCCAGCACGGCGTCACTGTTGGCCGGGTTGCGGCCAATAAAGGTGCCCACGCCGATGCTGTAGCCGCCCTGGCGGGGAAAGGCCCAGCAAAAGCCGTGCTGCACCAGGCCAAATTCGAAGCGGGCCGTGGCCGGCTCCCGCACCTCGGCCTCCACCTCTACGGCCACGGCGGAGGCATAGCGGGGCCTGGCTGGTCCCAGGCCCAGGGGCTGGGCAAAGCGGGAGCCGGATCCATCGGCCACTACCAGGCCCCGACTGGCCAGGCTTTGGCCGCCGGCCAGCACCACCCGCCAGTGGTCGCCATCGCGCTCGATCCGCTCCACAGCCTCACCGGTTAGGACCCGGGCGCCGGCAGCGCTGGCCTGCTCGGCCAGGTAGGCATCGAGTTTGGAGCGACGCACGATCCAGAAGGGGGAATCGCCCGGCAGCACGGCCGTGACCGGATCCTGGAGGTCCCAGGTGAAGCGCACCTGCTCGATCACCTGGTCCACCACCGGGCTGAGATCGAAGGGAAACCAGCGCTGCACTGAGGCGGCCATGCCGCCGCCACAGGGTTTAGGCCGCGGCAGGTTCTGGCGCTCCAGCAGGGTGACGCTGCGGCCACGGGCGGCCAGGTGGAAGGCGGCCGAAGCCCCGGCGGCACCACTGCCCACCACGATCACATCGGCAAGGTCACGCATGGCAGGGCAGCACGGACCACTGGCGGTGGCGGAAAGGACTCAGATGGACAGCGACCAGCGGCTGGGTCTTTCGCTGGGACCACCTAAAGGGCAGATTGATAATACTCAGGCCTTGACTGAAGACAATGACGCTCACACTTTAAGAATGTCGGCCTCTTTGTCTGCGAGATGNTTTTCGACTTCGGTGATGTANCGATCGGTGAGTTTTTGAATCTTNTCCTGTTCGTCGCGGCTCTGGTCTTCCGAGANTTCACCATCCTTCTCAAGTTTTTTCACCTTGTCGATGGCATCGCGCCGCAGATTTCGCAGGCCAACTTTGCCTTCTTCGGCATATTTGGAGGCCAGCTTGACGAAATCTTTGCGGCGATCGGCCGTTAGTGGCGGGATATTGATGCGAATCACCTTGCCATCGTTGTTGGGGGTTAGGCCCAGGTCACTCATGGCGATTGCCTTTTCAATCAGGGCCATCGAACCCCGGTCGAAGGGCTGGATCTGGATCGTCTGGGAATCCGGCGTGGAAAGGGTTGCGAGTGCTTTGAGGGGAGTGTCGGCGCCGTAATAATCAATGCTTAGTTTGTCGAGCAGGGAAGGGTTGGCCCTGCCGGTGCGAATCGTGTTGAAGGTGCGCTGGGTGGCTTCCACCGATTTGCGCATGCTGGCTTCGAGGTCCATGGCGAAAAAGTCAGGCAGGGGAAGGGGGTCGCTAATCAGGTCGCTCGACAGTTGCAAGCTCTGGCGAGGNAGCCAAAGGGGCTCAGATCGAGGGGGTGATGCGGGTGCCGATCGCCTCGCCGGCAACGGCCCGGCCGATATTGCCCGCTCCGAAGAGATCAAACACCACGATCGGAATGGCGTTGTCCTTACAGAGGGCGATGGCGGTGCTGTCCATCACGCCCAGTTCACCGCTGAGCACGTCCTGAAAGGTCAGGGTCTCGTAGCGGCGGGCATCGCTGTGCAGGGTGGGGTCCTTGTCGTAGACGCCATCCACCTTGGTGGCCTTCATCACCACATCGGCGCCGATCTCGGCGGCCCGCAGGGCGGCGGTGGTGTCGGTGGTGAAGAAGGGGTTGCCGCAGCCGGCACCAAAGATCACCACCCGCCCTTTCTCCAGGTGGCGGATCGCCTTGCGGCGGATGTAGGGCTCGGCCACCTCCTGCATGCTGATGGCGCTTTGGACCCGGGTGGGCACCCCGGCCCGCTCCAGGCCGTCCTGGAGGGTGATCGCGTTCATCACCGTGGCGAGCATGCCGACGTAGTCGGCCGTGGCCCGGTCCATGCCGGCGGCCGAGCCCTTGAGACCGCGAAAGATGTTGCCGCCGCCCACCACAATTGCTAGCTCGGTGCCGGTAGCCACCACGGCTGCCACATCGGTGGCGATCGATTGCACGATCGCCGGATCAATGCCATACCCCTGATTTCCCATCAGCGCTTCGCCGCTAAGTTTGAGCAGGACACGCCGGTAGCCCATCGGGTTCCTGGGGAAACAGTCGGCCGAACAGTAGCAAGCGTGCGGGGACTTGGCCGATCTGGACTGGGGCGGGTTGGGTTTGGTGCGAGCGCAGGCCTAGGCCAGGTCAGGGGCAACCTCGGTAGGCCAGCCAATCAGTACTCGATCCCGGCCTGGGCCTTGACCCCCTGTTCGCGGAACGGGTGCCGCACCATTTTCATCTCCGTGACTAGGTCGGCCCGCTCGATCAAGCCGGGGGGAGCGCCGCGACCGGTTAGGGCCACATGGGTCAGGGGTGGGCGCAGGGCTAGGCCCTCCAGTACCTGATCGAGGCCCAAGTAGCCGAGTTTGAGGGCCACATTCACTTCATCGAGCACCACCAACTTGCGGCTGCCATCGGCCAGGTAGTCGCAGGAGCGTTGCCAGGCCTGCTGGACCAGCTGCCGGTCCCGTTCCCGGTCCTGGGTTTCCCAAGTGAAGCCCTCCCCCAGGGCATGCCAGGCCAGGGCCTCGCCAAAGACTTGCAGGGCCCGGGCTTCGCCCGGTTGCCAGCCCCCCTTGATGAATTGCACCACCGCCACGTGGTCGCCATGGCCCAGGCTGCGCAGCACCAGGCCTAGGGCAGCGGTGGTTTTGCCCTTGCCATCGCCGGTGAACACCAACACCAATCCCTTTTCCAGGTTGCGCTCACCCACCCGTTGTTGCTGGACCTCCCGGCGCCGGGCCATGCGCCGGCGGTAGCCCTCGGCATCGGCCTCCGGGGCCAGGTCGCCACCGGGACCGAGCTCGGCGGCAGCCTGGTCCAGGCTTTGCTCGCGGGATGGCTGCTCGGGGCCGGGCTGGCCCGTTAAATCGGCGCTAGGGCTCTTGCTCAAGGGGGCTCCGCCTCAGATCCCCACTCTGGCGCCCCCGGGCCTACGGCTGTTGCCCCCGGGCCTACGGCTGTTGCCTTCAATAGGGGGCTGTCGCTTCAGGCGGGCATTTGTCGCCGAGCCAGGGCCGCATCGACGGCCTGTTGTTGGTCCCGGCGGGTGATCCAGTGGTGGTACGTGCGGGTGTGGATCGCCACCGAGTGGCCCATCATCCGGGCCGCCACGGTGTCGGGTAGGCCCAGGTGGATCGTGCGCACGGCCCAGGCGTGGCGCAGGTCGTAGGGGGTCAGGGGGAGGCCATAGCGGCGGAATTGCTCGGCCACCCGCCGGCCCACCTGCTGCAGGGTGGTTTGGCGTAGATCCGTGCTCACCGGCGGCAGCTGACCCTTGAGCTCGGCAAGCCGCGGCAGCTCGAAGGCCTCCACCCACTCCGGCTGGAAGGGCCAGATCTGATGTTCGCCGGTCTTGCTGGTGGGCAGCACCCGGATCACCCGATCACCGCGACTAGCCAGGGCCGAGAGATCACTGAAAAAGATCTCGTGGTTGCGCAAGCCGTAGGTGGCCATCAGCCCGTAGGCCAGACGCCAGCCGGGGTTGGGGATGCGCTCGCTCCAACGCAGAATCTCCTGGTCGTTAGGCAATTGGCGGAATTGGGCCACATGCAGGCCATAGCCACCGGCCCGCTCGCTCCAGTCCCCAGGCAGGGTGATCCCCTGCTGGCCGGCTAGGGCCGCCAGGGTGGTGCCGCATTGTTGGCGGCCGCGGCTGGCGCTGGGATAGCTCTCCAGCACCTGCTCCAGCAGCCAAAGCGGCGGCGCATGGGTGAGGGGCAGACCCAGCTCGCCGGCGGCTTGCTGCAGCCGGCGCAGGTAGGGCAGGTAGGCGCTCGTCCAGGTGGTGCGGCTGCCGGCCGGAGTGCGACGGCGGCGGGGATCGGCAAAAAACTGGTGCTCGAACGTTGCCAAAATCGGGGCGAGCTCACCCTGGGCCCAAGGGAAAAGGCCCGGGGGCCCGGATTGGGGACCAGGGGGGCCGGCTGCCTGGGCCGGCCGCAGTTGGCCTGGGCGCCGGGCCTGGCTTGGAACGCTGGGCTGGCGCCGCCGGGGCNTGGATCTGGGATTGCCCAGGTTTTGGCGATGGGAGGCCGGGCCGGTTGGNGGCTGCGCCGAAATCGAGACCAANTCCGTTTGTTTGGCCTGGATCTGGCTCCAGTCCTCCCAACGGAAGCGCTGCTGCTGCAGCTGTTGCAGCAGCCNGCGNAGTTGTAGCCGCGCCTGCTCCAGGCCNCGGGCGTCGGCGCTTAGCCCCAGGCTGAGGCGCTGCACTGGATGGGCGCCGGAACCGCGGCGACAGGGCAANGGACCCCGCAGGCCCAGGCGGTTGCCGCGCCGCTCCAAACGCAGGGCAACGCCGGTAGCGGCCAGGAGGCCGTTCTGGCGCTGGATCTCGGCATCCAGGCCAGCGTCCGGGGCGGCCTCAGCGGGGATGGCTGCTTCGCGATCGTTGGCGGAATTGCCTGGAGGTTGCGGATTGGCCGCCACGGGGGCCTGGGGATCGGCCGCCTTGGGTTGGGGAATCGGCACGTTCGCTTCCGGTCCNAACGGCGATCTGACCCTATCGATGCCAAGGCGGTNGCGCCAGGCTCGGCTNAGGCGCTGCAGGGTTACGCTCTGGGGATCTTTCATCCACAAACCTGGGTCATGACCAAGGTCGGCGTACTTCTGCTGAACCTCGGTGGCCCGGAGCGCATCGAGGATGTGGGGCCTTTTCTCTACAACCTCTTTGCCGACCCGGAAATTATCCGGCTGCCGACTCCGGCTCTTCAAAANCCCCTGGCCTGGTTGATCAGCACCCTGCGCAGCGGTAAGTCGAAGGCGGCCTACCGCTCGATCGGGGGGGGCTCACCGCTGCGCCGCATCACCGAGCACCAGGCGCGCGAGCTGCAGAGCGAGCTACGCCATCGCCAGATTGAAGCCACCACCTATGTGGCGATGCGCTACTGGCATCCCTTTACCGAATCGGCNGTGGCCGATATCAAGGCCGATGGCATTGAGGAAGTGGTGGTGCTGCCCCTCTATCCCCATTTCTCGATCAGCACTAGCGGCTCCAGCTTCCGAGAACTGCAGCGCCTGCGCCAGCGGGATCCAGCCTTTGAGCGCCTGCCGATCCGCTGCATTCGCAGCTACTACGACGACCCGGGCTATATCGGGGCCATGGCCGAGTTGATCGCCAAGGAAATCCAGAGCTGCGAGGTGCCGAGCACGGCCCATGTCTTTTTCAGCGCCCATGGGGTGCCGAAGAGCTACGTGGAGGAGGCGGGCGATCCCTACCAAGCCGAGATTCAGGCCTGCGCTGACTTAATCATCGAGCGCCTCCAGGCCCAGCTGGGCCACTCCAACCCCTTCACCCTGGCCTACCAGAGCCGGGTCGGTCCGGTCGAATGGCTGCGGCCCTACACCGACGATGCCCTGCACCAGCTNGGCGCCGATGGGGTCAAGGATTTGGTGGTGGTGCCGATCAGTTTCGTGAGCGAGCACATCGAAACTCTCGAAGAAATCGACATCGAGTACCGGGAAATTGCCACCGAGGCTGGCGTGACCAACTTCCGCCGGGTGCCCGCCCTCGATATCACCCCCAGCTTCATCATGGGGCTCGCCGACCTAGTGCAGCGCGCCCTAGCGGGCCCGGAGGTGAACCTGGATCAGGCTGCGGAACTATCCCGCACGGTCAAGCTTTATCCCCAGGACAAGTGGGCCTGGGGCTGGAACAACAGTTCCGAAGTTTGGAATGGGCGCCTGGCCATGCTGGGCTTTTCGGCTTTCCTGTTGGAATTGATTAGTGGCCAGGGGCCCTTGCATGCCTTGGGGTTGCTTTAGGGCCGCCGGCCCTGGGGCCAGTTCGCCCCCCGCGTTAATTCCAAGGTTGCAGTCCAACTGGTCTGGCCGGCTAGTGGCCTGGAATCGGTTGCTTCCTTGGGGCTTGCTCCTGGCCGGGGCCTTGCTTCCAGCGATGGCGGCGCCAGCCCAGGACGAGCCCCGCTGGCGCCGCGGTGTCTTCCCGGTGGTGAGCTTTTTTGGATACACCAGCCATTTCGGGTTGCGGGCCGGCCCCGGCGGCGGCTCGCAGCCCCACTACGGCCTCGATATTGCCGCCCCGCTTGGCTCTCCGATTCGCAACTGGTGGGGGGGCGTTGTCAGCGAGGTGCTGGCCGGGGGGGCCTGTGGCAATGGCCTGGTGATCAGCTCCGGACCCTATGAGCACCTCTATTGCCACCTGGCTGGCGAGGTCACTGGTGGCGTTTACCGCAGTGGCGAGGTCCTGGTGGCCAGCGGCCAACGGCTCCAGGCCGGCGAACTGATCGGCCATGTCGGCATCACCGGCCGCACCACCGGCCCCCACCTGCACTGGGGCATCCGTTATCGGGGCCAGTGGCTCGATCCGGCCGTGATCCTGCGGGCCATGGCGATGGCCCGCAGGGGNGGCTAAGCCAGGGCCGCAATAGCGATCGGCCGCGGTGCCCGGCCCCCTNGATGGGCTGCCGCGTTTGGGCGCCATACAACAGCTGGTCGCTCCAGCCCCCATCGCGGAGGCAAGCCCTTAGGGTTGGTTATCGCTGTTGTCGGTGCTGGCTGTCGTCGTGACCCTGACCTCCGTATCTGCCGCGGCTGAGACCGCCATCGCTTCCTACCCGGTTCGGGTGAACGGCGGCTACGCCCTGATGGATGCCTTGCATCGCCATGGTGTTGACCATATTTTCGGCTACCCAGGCGGGGCCATCCTGCCGATCTACGACGAATTGCACAAGGCCGAGTCCCGGGGCTGGCTGAAGCACATCCTGGTGCGCCATGAGCAGGGCGGTAGCCATGCGGCCGATGCCTACGCCCGCGCCTCCGGCAAGGTGGGAGTTTGTTTTGGCACCTCCGGCCCGGGTGCCACCAACCTGGTCACCGGCATCGCTACGGCCCAGATGGATTCGGTGCCAATGGTGGTGATCACCGGTCAGGTGCCGCGGGCCTCGATCGGCACTGATGCCTTCCAAGAAACCGACATCTTCGGCATCACGCTGCCGATCGTGAAGCATTCCTGGGTGGTGCGNGATCCCGCCGACATTGGCCGGATCGTGGCGGAAGCTTTCCTGATCGCCTCCACNGGCCGGCCTGGTCCGGTGCTGATCGATGTGCCCAAGGATGTGGGCCTAGAAGAGTTTGAGTACACGCCGGTNGAGCCCGGTTCGGCNATGCCCGCCGGCTACCGCCTGCCGGCGCCGGCCCATCCCGAATCGATCACCCAGGCCCTAGAGCTGATTCGCCAGGCCCATCGCCCCCTTCTCTACGTGGGCGGCGGTGCGATCAGTTCCGGCGCCCATGGGGTGATCCACCAGCTGGCCGAACGGTTCCGCCTGCCTGTCACCACCACGCTGATGGGCAAGGGAGCCTTCGATGAAACCCATCCCCTGGCTGTGGGCATGCTGGCATGCATGGCACCGCCTACGCCAATTTTGCGGTTACCGAGTGTGATCTGTTGATTGCAGCTGGGGCCCGTTTCGATGATCGGGTTACGGGCCGGCTCGACAGTTTTGCCCCCCGGGCCCGGGTGATCCACATCGATATCGATGCGGCCGAAGTGGGCAAGAACCGGGTGCCTGAGGTGCCGATCGTGGCCGATGTGCACCAGGCGATCGCGGCCATGCTTGCCGCCTCCACGGGTGAGGCCCCTTCGGGTCGCACCGAGGTCTGGCTGGAGCGCATCGCCCGTTGGAAACACCATTACCCCCTGGTGGTTCCGATCCCAGAAGGGGAAATCGCCCCCCAGGAGGTGGTGATCGCCCTACAGGAACTGGCACCCAAGGCCTATGTCACCACCGACGTGGGCCAGCACCAGATGTGGGCAGCCCAATTCCTCCATACGGGCCCGCGTCGTTGGATCAGCAGCGCTGGCCTGGGCACCATGGGCTTTGGCATGCCCGCCGCCCTGGGCGTGCAGACCGCTTTCCCCGAGGAGCAGGTGATCTGTGTGGCTGGCGATGCAAGCATTTTGATGAACATTCAGGAGCTGGGAACCCTCTCCCAGTACCAGCTGCCGGTGAAGGTGGTGATCATTAACAACGGCTGGCAGGGCATGGTGCGCCAATGGCAGGAAAGTTTCTATGGAGAGCGCTATTCCGCCTCGGAAATGACCGGCGGCATGCCCAATTTCGAGGCCCTAGCCGAGGCCTTCGGGGTTAAGGGGATCACTATCACCGAGCGAGAGGACCTGCACCCTGGCCTGCGCCGGGCCCTGGACCATCCAGGTCCGGCCTTCGTCAATGTGGTGGTGCGGCGGGGTGAGAATTGTTATCCNATGGTCCCNCCCGGCGCTAGCAATGCCCAGATGGTGGGCTTGCCTAGCCATCCGGAATTGGCNATTGACACGAGTCGCCAGTGCAACGCCTGTGGCAGCACTACCGAGAGCGCCCACCACTTTTGCCCCAGCTGTGGGGCAAAGCTCTGACCGTCCCGTTCCGGTTCCAATCTGGCTGCTCCGTTCCCCCTGATGGCAGGAGATCGTCCTCCCCTTGGTCGGCG
>JGI25914J50564_10000766_pt1 | contig 10872 bp, 15 predicted proteins | sample LauGreSuBDMM15SN_2_FD_50564 | JGI IMG/M metagenome (IMG submission 50564) | reverse complement strand
TCTGACTCTATATTTTTTTTATAAAAACAATTATTTTTTTGTGATGGTAAAGATATATTTCCAGTAGTAGTAACAATTCGATTATACATATATTTTATATATATATATATATAAAATATATATTTTATGCAGTAACATCTTTAAAATTAAAACTTTCATATAATATTTCAAGTTCTATTGTGAAACTAAAATCCATATTATTAAGATCAATAATGTTACCAAATTTATCTAAAATTTTTATGTGAAATTTTCTTAAATTCACAGGACCATTATATTTTCTTGTTTTAGTAAAAGGATTGTTATTATCATCAATAATTAAAGATAATTTACCATTTATCATAGGTATTTTAGCTAAAATATTCTCTTCCATAGAACTCTTATTGAACCCAACAATATTTGTACTATTATTATTATATTGATAATCATTTAAACTAAAATATATATATTTATCACTACTTCCATCGAATAAACCTTCAGATTGAATATTGTCGCAAATATCTTTATATTTAGGTAATCGAAAACCCAGTATCCAACCAGCAGTATTCATCATATTTTCATTAATATTTTCAAAAAAAATTAAAGAAAACTTAAATTTACATATAGATGGATGATCATCTATTATTTCAAATCTAGATTTAAAATTAAAACTATCTATTGAGAAACGTAAAAATTTTAAACAACTATCCAAATTAGACTCACAAAAATATGTAGTATTTAAAAAATGTTGCAAACTTTCATCATCATAATTACCATCCGGTATGACGATTGTATAAATAGTAATATTCTTATCAGCTTCAACTTCTATTTTAAATACATTATTTTTTTGTTTATGAGAGAATAAATACCACGCGTTTGGTATTTCAATAGATGCTAATCTCAATGACACCACGTTTTTAATATCACACGGAATTAAATATTGGAAATCAGTCGAACTGCTAGTATAGTAGTTATCCCGGAAACAACTATTTAAATTTAAATTTTGTGTTAAGGTAATACGTTTAATACTGTTTAATTCACTTGGTGCAAGAGAATTTGGAAATGTATTTATAACTGTATTACCATTACTGTTATTAACAAGTGGATGATTATTATTTAAATTGTAATTATTATTATCACTACTATTTGCTAATAAAATGTCATTTACATTTTTACTTTCAACTATTATTGTTTTAAAATTAACTTTTAAAAAGTCTTCTATAATTTCTCTATAATCATATTTCTCAAAATTTTTAATTTTTTTTATTTTATCTACATAATCGTTTATTTTATCTAAATCTTTCAAATTTATAATTATATTATTACTAATTAAACCGTATATACATTCAATTATTTTATATGCTTTATTATAAAAATTTACAATATCAGTAGAAAAATTATTTTCTACTAACAAACATTTATTTTTAATTTTATATAAGTCTTCCTCTGAAATATCATTATTTAATTTAAATATATTTAAAATTTCTTCATAATCATAATTATTAATATTAATATCTATGTTCATTATTATTTATTAATATTAAATAATAAATAATAATACTAATATAAAATATGATTACTACTCTATCTTTAAGAGGTAAGTCTTCATATAACAAATTAAATTTAAGAGGTAAACAATTATCAAATACACACAATATTCCATTAGAAATTAAAAAAATTAAAATATTAATTTTAAATAATCTAATACTTCCTTTAATATCTAAACAATGGGCGAGATTATATGAAAATTTATTCTGTATAGAAAAAGCTAAAAGTAAAATAGATTATTATTATGAAACATATAGATTAGATGATTTGATTATTTACAAAGAAATAATTAAAGCATTCGAATTAATTATTTGTGAACATCAACAGTTAGAAGATTTAGAGAAAAAAATGTATAGTGGAAGTAAGGATTTTTCTACTATGATATATAAAACAACATTAGTGAGATTAAAACCTGAATATGAAATTTATGATATTATTTTAGGGAAACCAGATAAAAATTTAAATGAAAAATATAATGATATAATAATAAAAGATATTGAATATTTATTATCAATCGATAATATTAATTTTAATAAAATTAAAGAAATAATTCAAAATAAATATTGCGAATAAAATAAAATAAAATAAAATAAATAAAATAAATATAATAACAATGTCTTATACAAACTATAACAAAACAATATTAAAACAACCAGTTACATCTTTATCAAAAAATATATACGACACTTCATACTGTTCTCCTATAATTTCAGATACAATAACATTAGATATTGCTGTTTTATGTCAAGAATACTCTCCTATAGAAGTTGCTTGTAATAATAATCATATAGTTGAATTAGATGAAATATTAATAACCGAAGATATATTTAAACAAATATTTTATCCATATGGTGAAAATTTTGGAATAGATAAGAAAATATGTCTTAACAATGCTGCTTTTCAATATATCACATTTTTACCACCTTGTAGGACAATTAATTGTGGTCAGCCATTTTCTTTACTGGAACAAATAATTTTAAATATCGAATCTGATTTAAATGTTACAAGAAATTGTTTTGCAACGTGTACATTAATAGAATTAAGTAAAGAATTAAGTAATATAAAATCATTATCTGATATTAATTGTTGTAATGTTCTATGTTCCATTCCTTGGAGTAATATTGTAAATATAATTAGAAATGATTATGTAACTAGAGATCTAACAAATCCGCTTAAACAAACTATTCTTGTTATTAGTGTTGTTTTTAAAACACCAAATTCAGCAATCTTACCAACTATAATTAAATTTAAATATAGAATGGATATTAATGTAAAATGGGTTTTTTAATTGCAACAATATAAATATTAAGTAAATATTAATATTGACAATATTAAGTAAATATTAAGTAAATATTAAGTAAATATTAAGTAAATATTAAGTAAATATTAATATTGACAATATTAAGTAAATATTAATATTGACAATATTAAGTAAATATTAAGTAAATATTAATATTGACAATATTAAGTAAATATTAATATTGACAATATTAAGTAAGTATTAAGTAAGTATTAAGTAAATATTGCGGTTTATTTTTTTGGGTAAAAAAAGAATATTTATATATTTCATAATGAGTAATCCTTCTGGTTCTGCTTTTGCTATTCCTGCTTTTGGTGCCACGAACGGTGTTGCGGGTAATCCTATTAACACTCCTATTGACGCTGCTGTCGATACAGTTGTTGCTGTTATGTACAACTATTACGATCCCACTCTAATTTCTGATAACGGATCCCCTCTTGTTACCAATAGTACTAATAGAGTTATTCTTAACCCTTATGGTCTTAACCCAACAGATTTATCTAATTGTCCTGTTGCAGGTAGTAGACCTGCTTTTAATATGGATGCATTCTTAGCATTGTTCTATCCTACAAACTCTGGATATTTTAATGTTAATCCATCAAACGCGAATAATCCTGCTGTTATCTTATCTAAACAATCTTTTACTTCTAGTAATAGTACACTTGATAATTTTTCATTGGTTCAATTTCTATTGAGAGCCTATTGCACAAATAAAGCTGTCAATGTTAATGATTTGGATCCTCGTATTATTATTCTTCTTCAAAAAGAAACCTATCTTGCTCAATCTCTAGCTACCATTAGAGGAACTACCATTTCTATGTCTTGGGATGAAGTTATTAACTCTCTATTACGTTCAGGTGTCGTCGATATTTCTGGAAACAGTTTGGTGTCAACTGGTGACGGATCAAATACTGCTGTTGTCCCTTTATCAATTATATTGAACTACCATTCTTTTGTTTTGGATATTGATCTATCTATTAAATTTACATATTTGGTTAACATTGAGGGATACACATTACCAATAACTTCTGCTGCTCAACCAACATTTAATGCTGCTGTATCCGGAACATATCTGTAAATATTTATTATAATATATAACTTATTAATATATGTATATATTATATGTGTTCAAGACGTGTTTTTGCTAACAATACAGATATAAATTTTTCAGAATATACTTCTGCAATTAAAGGAGAACAAATTTATAGAAATTTAAGATCAAAAGGTTCAAATATAAAAGATAAAAATTATACAGTGATTAATAACGAAATTAATAATTTTTCTGATTATAATACTTTCTTAAATGTATCAAGAGCATATTTTAGGCATTATGGACCTAGTAATTCTTATTATAACGCACCAAAATCTATAAATGAAGCAAAAACTAGTTTTATATATAATCATCAATTATTATCAAATATAAAAGATTGTAATTATTGTAAAATTTGTAAAAAAAATACCAAAGTATGTGAATGTAAAGAAGAAAAAAACATTCTATATCCATATGGTAATATTTGTAATAAGTCTTATCATTTAAATGATTACTCTGATAAAGATTTTAAGTTTCCTATGAAATTAACATTTATAGATTATGAAGATTGTTCTAGTAACTGTTATCATTGCCAAGATAAAAAATTAGTACCTATTTGTAATGAAATTTCATACGGTAACAGGTGTGGTAGTATTTGTTGTAACAGTTGTGGTAACAGTTGTGGTAGTATTTGTGGTAATAGTTGTGGTAACAGTTGTGGTAACAGTTGTTGTAAAAGAGAAATTAAAAAGGGTTGTGTAAATAAATGTGTTAAAAAATGTATAAAAACTGATTGTAACCCTTGTAACCCTTGTAACCCTTGTAACCCTTGCACAAAAAGTTGTTGTGAAAATCCGTGTGAACGTCCACAAAAATGTCTAAACAATGTTTACCCTTCGCAGCATCAATTTATGTATTATAAATCTGGTTATGGACAGTGTTATATAAATGATAATTTTGACCAAGAAACAAGAATGAAGGCCTATGCAATTTACCCAAAGATGAGACAATTTTAATTCTCTATAAGTAAAAATTATACTATTTATAAATAAATTAAAGGTATTATTTAGTTTCTATATAATGTTACGATTAATGTTGCCAAAAATAAAAATTCATTCTAATGTTAGTATTGATAATATTATACCATACGGTTTTAAATTACAATTTGATGGATGCAGTAAAAATAATCCAGGATTGGCTGGGGCAGGAGCGGTTATTTATCACGAAGACGATGAGATATGGTCAAACCATTTATTTGTTGGGGAAAATGCAACAAACAATCACGCAGAATATGCCGGACTTATATTAGGATTACAACAAGCTCTAGTAATGGGTATAAAAAAATTAACAGTAGAGGGTGATAGTCTATTGGTAATTAATCATATGAAAGGTATATATAAATGTAATTCTCTAAATTTAATTGAGTTATATGATAAGGCAAAAGAAATAGAAAGTAAATTTGAAAATATTAATTTTGTTCATATATATCGTAATAAAAACAAAAGAGCAGATGAATTATCTAATATGGCTATTACAGAATATTTACAAATGTTACAATCTGTAAATTAATTTAATTTATGTTTTTATAGCTTCATAATGTCCTCCATTCCATTCTAAATAAATAGTACGATTGTAATTTGTATTTAACGGTAAAAATACTATATTTGTATTCATTTGCGTATCTTTGACATCAATTGATAAATTCCATATATTGCAAGCTACTTGTATTTCAATTCCTCCACCTTGTGTTTGAACTTTTCGCATATTATTTATATAATTCATATCATCCAATTCTAATATGGTTTTAGTATCGAGTCCATCAATTATTTTTTCATTATTTTGCAAATAATCGCATATTTTTTGTCGAATTTCAAAACTATTTTCTTTTATAAAATAACTTAAACTGTCAAATAAACAACTCATATTGTATAATATAATATAACATTTAATTATATTCTAATAACTGTATATTTAAAATTTTTGATGGCTTATATTTTAATATATCTATTTCTTTTTTACTTGTCGGAAATTCATTATCTCCATAAATATCTTGTAGCATTAACCATTCAAATAAACCACCTGTATAAATAAATATATTGTAAAATCCTAATGATTTTAATTGATTATATTTTGTATATATTTTTTCATCATTACAATTCTTTCCATAAACTATAATTTTTATATTTTTATTTCCATTTTTCAAATATTGATTAATAATTTCTACTTCTTGATTTGCATTTATTGTATTAATTAACAAACAATCTTGTTCTCTTTCGTTTAAGGTGTTAATTAATAAAAACAATTCTGAGTTTCGAATAATATATTGAATATCTTCAAAATTAATTTTTTGTATAGATTGTGTATTTCCCATTATTAGTTAATTTATTTATATATTTTTAAATATTTAACATTTTAAAATATCTAAAAATATTTAATTAATGAAATTGTACTATAATTTCTACTTCTTCTTTTTTAATACTTTTTGTAGCTGAAATAGANAACTCTTCTCTCTTCTTTCTAGTNTTAGAATTGTCTATAAATATTTCTTTTCTCTTAGATGTACTATTTCGACTATTCATATCTTTTTCAATAACATCATAGTTTTCATCGATATAATCTATTACTTTATTTTCAATTGCCCATTTAAAAAAATTCAATTGTCCAATAGTTGTTTCAATAAACATTCCATTTTTATATGGTATACTAATTCTATCCCATCGACAAAAAGGATCAAATCGTTTTTTTGAATATGCTTTTAATTTTAATTTATAATCAAAATAAACCTTGAATCTTTTTGTTTGATTATTATCGTCAATAGTAAATAATGTATAATATTTTTTTGCATAATTAGTTGCGAACCAATCTACTATTCTTAAAGAAATATTTGATTCACCTGTGATTATCTTTAACATTCTGCTTAAATTATTATCATTCTTGTAAAATTCCATTAAATTATTTAGCAATAATTCGTTTTGTGTAGTATAGCTAGTTATATTATTCATTATGTTAAACACTTAAAAACTTATTTAAGTTGTTTAAATGTGAAATATTATTTTTCATATTTATTGTGATACATAAAAATAATATTTTAATATAATATAATATGACTGATTTTTCTTCCTTATTTTTTGGTCCCTTAACTAAGGATGCTTGTGTTTATTTTTATTTTTTAACATTGTTATTCTTTTTTATTCTTATAATTACTATTTTTTCTGGAATACTTATTGTTATTAAAAAGCGAAAAGAAATTAACTTTAAATTAGTATTACAAGGTGTAGCTTTATTTTGTAACGTATTTTTATTATATTTTGTTAATCGCTTATTGCATACTATGTGCGTTAAATCATTAGTTTAGACTAATGCGTTCCTCTAAATGTCTTCGTTATTTCCATTTTTAACTCTGTCTTGTGTAGTATTCATTGGTTTTAAAAATTGGTCTCTAATTGTTATATCGTTTACATAATTATTATCATCCATGAAAGGATTAAACCCACGTTGTTGTAGTAATTCTCTATCTGCTATTTTAAAATCTAATTCTTCTCTCTTATTAGAAGATTTGAAACCTACACCAGATAAGGAATGATTCAAAATATCCCATGTATTTTCATCATAATTCAAAGATGATGTATATGCATCTTGTTCTATTTCTTTACTAAATTTTTGTTCAGGTTCAATCTCTTTCTCTTGGTTTTTATCATTATTTTGAATCCGCCTTGACCTCTCATACGGTTCTCCTTTAGTCCATTTCCAGTGTATATTCATAATATAGTAAATTTTTTAAAATATTATAAATTAACTTATAAATCTTGTTTAACAATAATCAATTGTTTTGTAAATAAAAATTTTTCATCACTTCTACGCCTTCTTTTTAGATTACAATCTAAACACGCTAAATGAAAATTGTTCTTGGTATGTCCTATATTATTATCAATTCTATCCACAGACCATTGTTTCGTTTCTCTCGAAATATCATATAAAACATACATTTCACAATTACAGTAACGACATTTTAATTCACATTCAATCATTTTTGTTAAAATACAATTCAATGTTAAAAAATTGACTTCATCCCAATGTTTCTTTATAATATCCTGTTGTTTATAACTTGATATTTTTCTTTTAATTTCTTGAATTGTTGTTTTTATTACTTCATCATCATTATTATATTTATTATTATATTTATTATTATATTTATTATTATATATATCATTTATAATATTCATTTGGTGATTATACTCATATTGTTCTTTTGAAAATGTCCACTTTTGCGAAACGATTCGTTTTTTATTTTCACTCTCTTCTTTATGATTTTTTATTAATTTTTTCATCATATATCTATTATTTACTCCGGTAATATTTATTGTTTTTGGTGTTTCATCCATTTATTATTAATAAATACTATATTTTTAATATTAATTTATTATCTAACTGATATAAAAAATTAATATTAATTAAATATTGTATGAAAGTAAGTTAAACTNATTGTTATATATTATTATATATATATATAAATGGAAGAAACATGTGCTGTAATGGATGAATGTCAAGAACTTAAAAATATCAAGTATAAAACTATGTTATTAAACGGTAATCCAATAAAAGAAACAAAATCATCCAATGATATTTCAAATCTTGAGAAATTTTTAGAAGATGAAAAATTNAATAATAGTAATGAACCCTGGTGTAAATTAAATAAAACAGTTAAAACTAAAAAATTAATAGANTATGTTGATATATATAAAAAAGAACATAATCTTGATGATGTAGAATCTANTAAGTTTATTATATTTTTAAAAGACTGTCTTGATAGAAAAAAATTATTAAGAGTAAAAGATGTGGTGTATGATAAAATAAACGGTACTATTAAAGAAATTCCAGCGCTTATGTACATTAAAAACACCAAGCATTTTACCTTAAAAAATATGGATAAACGTGTTAATACATTAAAATCGTTAGCTATTAAAAAAACACAAGGAACAATTAAAAATAAAACGCAAACTATTGATTCTGACGATGAAAATAATATAATCTAATAATTATCTTAAAAACTATACTATTTATATATATAATGCTGATTTCTGAATTAGAAGATTTACAAGATATTACAGAGACTTTAATATTTGAAGATGAACCATCTATTTTTACAGAAGAAAATACATTAGAGTTGATTGAAACATCATTTTATTTAATGGAAGAATATATGCACGATAACCCTACTGCAATTTCTGAACCAAACTTTCACGAAATAATACTAGAAGAAGTCAAAGAAATGTTTTATGTACAATTAGAAGACCATATTCTTGAAAATGATTATATTGAGGATGATTTAAATGATTTATTAGAAGATGCATTTAATATTTTTATTAGTACATTTCATCCTGAAAGGTCGGTTGATAATAATGATGAAACAACTTTCCAAATATATGATGAAAAAGATATACAAATTACTGAAGATAAAATACAAAAATTGAGGAATATACCACAACCAGAACAAAGAACTCCAGAATGGTATGAGTTTCGATGGAATTTAATAACAGCAAGCAATGCATATAAAGTATTCGAATCTCAATCTACAATTAATCAGCTTATTTATGAAAAATGCCAACCTTTAAAAACAAATTTAAATCAGGATGAAGAAGTTAAAATGGTAAATGTTAACAGTCCACTACATTGGGGACAAAAATTTGAACCATTATCAGTATTAATTTATGAAAATAATTATAAAACAAAAATAGAAGATTTCGGTTGCATTCAACATCCAAATTACACATTTTTAGGAGCATCTCCTGATGGTATTAATGTAGACAAAACTGCTGACAGATATGGTCGTATGTTGGAAATTAAAAATGTTGTTAGTCGTGAGATAAATGGTATTCCTAAGAAAGAATATTGGGTCCAAATGCAGCTACAGATGGAAGTTTGTGACCTTAATGAATGTGACTTTTTAGAAACTAAATTTATAGAATATGAAAATAGTCAAACATTTACAGACGATATATCAAATAAAGTATTTGTAGATTCTCAAGGAATAGAATTTTTTAATGTCTGTTTATCTAAAGATAATAAAATAAAGGGAAAAATTATTTATTTTCATACAAAAGAAGGTAAACCATTTTACGTATATAAACCGCTTGATTGTTTTCATCCAAATGAAATGGAAGAATGGCAAAATGGTACTGTTGATATTTATACAGCAGAGCCATATAATTATACATATATGAAAACTATTTATTGGAAACTAGAGGTACTAAGTTGTGTACTTGTTTCAAGAAACAGAGATTGGTTTAAAAACAATATTTTGCAAATTGAAAAAATATGGAAGATAATCGAAGAAGAGAGAATAACTGGGTATGAACATCGAGCACCACTAAAAAAACCTAGAAAAGAACCGCCTAATACTTTCATATCTTCTTCTAGTCAAGGTTGTCTACTTAAATTTAATAATATTATTAAATTAGAGACTGAGATACATAACAAAAATAATTAAAGTAATTAAAATAAAACATTTGTTACGTTTGTTCTGAAAGGTAATACTAGGTTACTCGTTGAGTTATAATAATTAACACGTGTCTCTGTACCATTTACAGGAACAGGAGGTAGAGTTTTAACATAATTGGTTTTCAATTGTTTTTCGTGATATAATGCACCGCACATTGAAGTAGGTGTACACGTACCTACATCAGGGTTATTAGAATATTTAATATTATTAGTAATTTGGTCATAAGATCCAACTTTAAATATTGGACTATGCCACCAAATATTACTTGCTGAATTGTTTGATATACCATTTCTTTGTATTCTAGGATAGAACTCCTGAACTAATACTTTATTTACAGATTCGGGATAAATACCATATGTATTATCTAAAGTGTAATTAGAAAACCCATCTTTTTGAATTTTAAAGAATAATGGCAATCCTATAGCTAATACTATAATTAGTATTAAAAATACATTCTGCTTCATTATATATATAAATTATATAAATTTATTAAAAAACTATTAAAAAACTATTAAAAAA
>JGI25914J50564_10000765_pt1 | contig 10874 bp, 14 predicted proteins | sample LauGreSuBDMM15SN_2_FD_50564 | JGI IMG/M metagenome (IMG submission 50564) | reverse complement strand
CTGACCAGCAACCACTGCTTTTGCAGGCTGCGAAGTGGAACTGTATTGCCTTTCAAGTCTGTGGCTTGTATGTCTGGCATGGCAACCGGGGGCAAAACCAATTCGCCAAAACTGCGCAAACTTTGCGGGCGAAGCACATAAAAAGTCAGGTAGGAGGCGATGACAGGTGCCGCACACACCAGCAAAACCANCAACATGCGTAAGCGCCCACCCGTGGTTTGCCGCGCATCGGCCTCAGCCACCGCGCCAGGCTCAGGCAAGTCGTACACCGTTAAACCCAAGGGCTGGGGNAANGAAGAATCAGTTTGTTTGTCGGCCATAAAGCAGGGCTTTGATCCATTGAAACCAGAGATAAAGAAATGCCAGCAGTGCACTGAGGGCAAACCATTGAAAGGCGTAACCATGATTTTTGTCTGCCGTCACGCCAACTTCAAACCAATCCCGACGCAAGCTGTCGCCATCGGCTCCGGTTTGCACTACCAACGCCCGCACATTGTCTTGCACCAGCGCTTGCATTTGGGCGAGATCTAAATTAGCCCTGATTTGGGGAAGTTTCTCTTCAAGGCTTGCAGCAGGTCGGCCTAACTCGAAAATTTGCGACAGAGGCGGCGCGATACGAGCCTGAAAGACTTGGTTGTTTATGGGTGCTGGCAAAGAGGGCAGTTTGCGCGGATCTAGGGCATCACGCTCAACCCAGCCACGCTGCACCCACACCACCTGCCCGGCTTGCAACCGCAAGGGCGTCATCACCCAAAAACCCACCCGCCCACGGTGAGCGCGGTTATCTAAAAAAACGGTTTTATCGTTGAGCCACTCGCCTTGCAACAAAACGCCTGTGTATTTGCGCCCAAGCAGAAGGGTCTTGGGTGAGCTGCGCCAAACCCAGTGGCGGCAATTGCGCTTGTTGATCAATGGCTTGCTGCAGCTGAATTTTTTGCTCTGCGCGAGAAAGTTGCCAAAAGCCCAAACGCAGGGTCAAGGCCACGCAGACCGCCGCCAGCACAGCCCAAAACAAGCGGCTTCGCAAAGTCGGTGCATGGGTGGGGCTAATCGAAGTCAAAGGATAATCACCTGCATGACACTATTCATTGCTCTGGCCTTTTTAGGCATTTTGGCCAGCCTCGCCGCCGCCTTGTTTTTCATGGTTCGCAACAAACCAGATAACGAAGACACGCCCAAGGCTTCCCCCATGGCCAAGGCCTTGGCTTTTCGAATCGGCATTTCTGTGGTGTTGTTCATCAGCATTTTGGTGTCTTGGAAAATGGGTTGGATTCAGCCCAGCGGTATTCCTTTAAGACCCATTTAAACCTTGAAACAAAAGGGGCCGCAAAAGCGGCCCTTGTTTTGAACTGAGTTTCTCAGAGCCAGTACACCAAGATGTACAAGCCTAACCACACCACGTCAACGAAGTGCCAGTACCAAGCAGCACCCTCGAAGCCAAAATGTTTTTCAGAGGTGAAATGGCCTTTTTGCAAGCGCAAGGTGATGAACAGCAGCATCAACATGCCAACGAACACATGGAAACCATGAAAGCCGGTGAGCATGTAGAAAGTGGAGCCATACATGCCGGAGGTGAGCTTGAGGTTTAAATCTTGATAGGCATGGAAATACTCGTANCCTTGAACGAATAAGAACACGATACCCAAGACAACGGTGAGCCACATGAAGGCAATGGTCTTGGCACGCTGGTTGGCGATCAAAGCATGGTGGGCAATGGTGAGTGTCACGCCAGAGCTCAGCAACAAAGCGGTNTTGATGGTGGGCAACCAAAACGGNGTCATTGTTTGGAAGGGCTCAATGATGCCTGCGGGCGAGGCAGTGGCGCCCGCCGCAATGCTGGGCCAAACCGCTTTAAAGCCAGGCCACAGCAAGGCATTTTCAGCATCTGCCAACATGGGCACTGAATGTGCACGTGCCCACCACAGCGCCGAGAAGAAAGCGCCAAAGAACATCACCTCAGAGAAGATAAACCAACTCATGCTCCAGCGAAATGAGAGATCAATCTTGCGGCCGTACAAACCAGANTCGCTNTCAGAGACGGCAGCGCTGAACCATTTGAACAACACGCCCAGCCAAATCACCATGCCCAGCATTAATGAATACTTGCCCCAATTGATATCGTTGATCCATTGGCTGGCACCCAAGATGACAAAAAACAATCCTAAGGAAGCCAAGGCCGGATAGGGAGAAGGCTCGGGTACATAGTAATGTGGCGTAGTGCCGTGGGACGTGCTGCTCATCTCGACTCCTTTTATTTCGCAACCACCAGATTGACCACAACAATCAACCCGATCACAAACAACAGACCTGCCACCAAACCCACGCCCAACACATGCAAAGGAGTGATATTGGCCAGATCTTCCTGAAACTCACTGTTTTTTCGAATACCAATAAANGACCAAGACACCGCCAAAATGGCGCGCCACAAGGGTCGCTTGACCGCTTCGGGTTGGGTGACGGTGGGATTGTCCACGCTCATGAGCCCACCTGATTTAAAGGCACAGACACTGCGGCACTGGGCGCGGGAGGTATGCCGCTGCCCACTTCAAAAAAGGTATAGGACAGCGTGATGGTGGTCACATCTTTAGAGAGTTTTTTATCGATGACAAAAGCCACCGGCCACAGCTTTTTCTCGCCTGGCGCCAAGGTGTATTGGTTAAAGCAAAAACACTCAAGCTTATTAAAATGCGCNCCAGCTTGCTTGGGCGCATAGCTGGGAATGGCCTGCGCGGACATGGCGCGGTCTTGCACATTTTGAAACTCGTACATGACCGTGGCCATTTCGCCTGGATGAACCTTGAGGCTGTTTTGCATGGGCTTGAAATGCCAAGGGCCGCGCGCATTGGCGTCAAACTCCACAGTGATGAGGCGACTGGTGTCGACTTGGCTGTTTTTAGGCTCCGCCAAGCGGGCATTGCCCGAACCGGGCAGCTCTTTTTCACCCAAGGCCAAAATATTGATGCCCGTCATCTCGCAAATTGCCAAATACAAAGGCACCAGTGCATAGCCAAAACCAAACATGGCTAAGGTCACCACAGCGAGTTTTCGCAGCATCAGCAAGTTGGCGTGGCGCAGACCCATGGCTTTGGCTTAAACGGGGTTTAACAAAGTGATCTTGGCAAAGATGCCGATGAAAAAAACAACCGATACCGAGATCAATACCAGGCCTAGGCGAAGGTTGTTTTTTTTCTGTTGGGGCGTCATAGCAAAGGTTNTCGCTTTAAAGATCAGGCCACGATACGGGTAGCGTCGCGNTTGAGCTTGGGNGGTGTCTCAAAGGTNTGGAAAGGTGCAGGAGAAGGAACTTCCCACTCCAAGCCTTCAGCAGCTTCCCAAGGACGCTGNGGGGCTGGCTCGCCCTTGCCGNGCATGGTTGGCAACACCACAAAGAAGAAGAAATACACCTGAGCAAAACCAAAGGCAAACGCACCCACAGAAGCCAGCGCGTTGAAGTCGGCNAATTGCATGGGGTANTCGGCATAACGGCGTGGCATGCCAGCCAAGCCCAAAAAGTGCATGGGGAAGAAGGTCACGTTGAAGGAAATCAGGGTCCACCAAAAGTGAATCTTGCCGCGGGTTTCGTTGTACATGACACCGGTCCATTTGGGCGCCCAGTAATAGTAGCCCGCGAACATGGTGAACAAAGAACCCGCCACCAACACATAGTGGAAATGCGCCACCACGTAATAGCCGTCTTGCAGTTGCAAGTCGATAGGGGCCATGGCCAAGATGAGGCCAGTAAAGCCACCCATGGTGAACACNAAGATGAAGCCCACGGCAAACAACATGGGGGTTTCAAAGGTCATGGAGCCACGCCACATGGTGGCGATCCAGTTGAACACCTTCACACCTGTAGGAATAGAGATCAACATGGTGGCGTACATAAAGAACAACTGACCGGTGACCGGCATGCCAGTGGTGTACATGTGGTGAGCCCACACGATGAAAGACAAAATCGCGATAGACGACGTGGCGTAAACCATGGAGGCATAGCCAAATAATTTTTTGCGGGAAAAAGCGGGAATGATTTGGCTGACGATACCGAAGGCCGGCAAGATCATGATGTAGACCTCGGGGTGACCAAAGAACCAGAAAATATGCTGGAACATGACAGGGTCGCCGCCTGCGGCAGGGTTAAAGAATGTGGTGCCGAAATGGCGGTCGGTGAGGGTCATGGTGATGGCGCCAGCCAACACAGGCATGACAGCAATCAACAAATACGCGGTGATCAGCCAAGTCCAGACAAACATAGGCATCTTCATCAGGGTCATGCCAGGCGCGCGCATGTTCAAGATGGTTACGATGATGTTGATCGAACCCATGATGGAAGAAGCACCCAAGATGTGCAGCGCAAAAATAGCCGCGTCCATGGAGGGTCCCATTTGCAGTGACAAAGGCGCGTAAAGCGTCCAACCGCCGCTGGGGGCGCCGCCGGGCATGAAAAAGGAGCCAGCCAAAAGCAAAGCAGCGGGAATCATCAGCCAAAAGCTGAAGTTGTTCATGCGCGCAAAAGCCATATCGGCGGCACCAATTTGCAATGGAATCATCCAGTTGGCAAAGCCCACAAAGGCCGGCATGATGGCGCCAAACACCATGATCAGACCGTGCATGGTGGTGAGTTGGTTAAACAACTCGGGGTTGACCAATTGCAAGCCCGGTTGGAACAACTCAGCGCGTATGCCCAGCGCCAAGACGCCACCAATGATCAACATGGTGAACGCAAACAGCAGGTAAAGCGTGCCAATGTCTTTGTGATTGGTCGCATACACCCAACGGCGCCAGCCGTGAGGTGCACCGTGGTGGTCGTCGTGTGAATGGTCGGCCCCGTGGCCGTGGGGGTCAAGTACAGCGCTCATAGAAGATTCCTTGAAATTAAACGGGGTTACTTACGTGCAGCAAGCACTTCGGCAGGCTGAACCATTTGTCCGGTCTTGTTGGACCAGTTGTTTTTGGTGAAACTGATGACGGCGGCAATTTCGCTGTCGGAAAGTTGTTTCCAAGCGGGCATGGTTTGGTTGTTTTGACCATTCAGCAAGACTTTGATTTGCTTGAGGTTGTCAGCATCCAGCACCACAGTAGCCCCGTCCAGGGCTTTGATGGGGCCCATGCCTTTGCCAGTGGCTTGGTGGCAGGATTGGCAATTGGAGGCATAGACTTTCTCGCCCTTTTGCATCAACTCAGCCATGGTCCACACTTTGCTCGGGTCTTCTTGCTTGGCAGCGAGCTTTTTGTTTTGCTCAGTCACCCACGCGGTGTACTCTTCAGCGCTGACCACTTTCACATGGATAGGCATGTAAGCATGCTCTTTGCCACACAACTCTTGGCATTGACCATGGAAGTCGCCGGTTTTTTCTGCACGAAACCATGTGTCGCGAACAAAACCGGGAATAGCGTCTTGTTTGATACCAAAAGAGTTCACTGCAAACGAGTGAATCACGTCATTTGAGGTGGTGATGATGCGAATTTTTTTGTCGACAGGCACAACCAAGGGGTTGTCAACCTTCAGCAAATAGTCGTCGGTGGGTTCGGGCTTGCCGCTGTTGGACATTTCACGCTGCGCATTGTCCAAGGTGGAGACAAAGCCAATCCCCTCGCCCTCACCCTTGATGTAGTCATAGCCCCATTTCCACTGATAGCCAGTGGCCTTGATGGTGAGATCCGCGTTGGAGGTGTCTTTGCTGGCGACCACGGCTTTGGTGGCTGGCAGGGCCATCAAAATAACAATCACAAAAGGCACTACCGTCCAAGCAATTTCAACTTTCAGCGACTCATGGAAAGTGGCGGCTTTGTGGCCCACCGATTTGCGGTGCTTCAAAATTGAATAAAACATGACGCCAAACACCGCCACAAAAATCACCGTACAGATGATCAACATGAACCAGTGCAGCCAAACTTGCTCTTCCGCAATTTTGGTGACCGGTGGATGCAGGTTCAATTGACGCACTGCGGGGCCGCCGGGTAAATCGTTGACCGCCCAGGCCAAGGTGGAGCCCAAGGCGAACAAGGCAATGCATGCCTTTTCAAATTTTCTGTAAATGTTGTTCATCATGTCTGTAAATATTCAACAAGGGGGAATCCATTCAAGCCGTCGATTCTAACCATCACAGCAGCGAATCAGCCTGACGTGAATCTTTCAGTCTTAGCTCTTACGCTGGCTGGGGAGTTGACTTCGCAAATCACTCACCGAAATATGGGCCATTTCTGAGGGCAAAGCTTTCTCGGGGGCCTTAAAAGCATGGCCATAAATGATTTCAAAACGCAGCGCCAAACGACCTGAGCTTTGTGGGGTTATCAGGGTCTCTTGCAATGATTTGTGCAGGCCCGACAACCATTTTTTGCCACGCAACGCCGCAAACCGTTGCGGATGTAAATTGCGCCCCAAACTGCGCAAGTCTGCCAACAAGGCTTGCACATGGGGGTAGGTCAAAGTGATGTGCTCCATGTCCATGATGGGCTGGGCAAAGCCTGAGGCCAGCAACATATCGCCCCAATCGTGCATATCGGTGAAGTCATGCGCTGCAGGGGGCCAGCCCAGTTGGGTGTACAGGGTCTTGAGGCTGCGCAAGGTGTCTGGCCCCAAACATGAAAACATCACAAAGCCCTCTGGGGCCAAGCAGGCTTGCCACTGCGCCATGCAGTCTTGGGGGCGGGCTTGCATGTGCAAACCCATATTCGCCCACAACATGTGTGCGGGTTGGGGCGGGGACAAAGCAAAGCTCGGCGAGTTTTGACGCCAACGTTGCCACCAAGGCTGGCTCAAATTTTGTCGCGCATGCGACAAAAGCGCGGCGCTGGGCTCGATGACCGTACAAGCAGATTGAGGGTATTGCTGACTGACCACGGCCTGCGAAGCCCAGCCACCCAAACTTGGTTGCCAATGCACCCAATGCGCGGGTGGGCTGCGAATAAACCCCAATCGCTGCGCCATGCGCTTGGCCACTTCATCATGCAACCAAGCAGACGGGCTTTGCACGGCAATGTGCTCCCAACGCTTGGCAGCCACTGGGTCTAAAGGGGGAAGCAGTTCACTTTTTTCGAGTGAAGAATTCGCAGACATAAAGCGCTTGAGTTTGTTCAGATAAGGTGTATGTCACCCACCCCTTCAGCATACCGAAAATGGCGACCACGCCTGAGCTTGCCGCGCTTAACCCTGCCGGGGCTGTGTCACGCCTGCGGGCAATGGGCTTGGCAAGCGCTGTGCCCTTTGTGTGAAAGTTTGGGCGACACCAGTTCTGTAGCAAGTTGCTTAGGCTGCGCATTGCCCTCTTCGCTTTCGACGTGCACAGCCTGCGCTACACAAGCGCCGCCTTGGTCGATTTGTGTCGCTGCCAAGGCCTACACCGCGGCTTGGAAAGACCTGATCAGCGCTTTCAAATTTGAGGGCCAAGCCGGTTTGGCTTATTTTTTAGGCCAGCAGATGCGACAAAAGGCAGCTATTGCAGAGTTGGTGCGGGCTTGTGATTACTTGGTGCCTGTGCCTTTGTCTGCGCAAAGATTACGCCAGCGCGGCTTTAACCAAGCTTTGTTGCTGGCCAGACAACTCTGCGCGCAGCGCTGTTTGGCGCAAGGGCTGATTCGCTGGCGAGACACCGCTGCGCAATCGGGCTTGCCGCGTCAACAGCGCTTGCTCAACCTAAACCAAGCCTTCATGGTGCCGCCCAAAAACGCACAACGCTTGCGCGGCTCGCGGGTGGTGTTGGTCGACGACGTGATGACCACGGGTGCCACCTTGCGTGCCTGCACGCTGGCGCTTTTGTCAGCGGGCGTGGCGCGAGTCGATGTGGTGGTGCTGGCACGCACGCTGGGCCAAAATTAAAACTCCATGCGTCAAGCCACAATGCAGGCTTAGACAGCGAGGCAGCATGTTTCACATCGTTTTGGTTCAGCCCGAAATACCCCCTAACACCGGCAACATCATCCGCTTGGCCGCCAACACGGGTTGCAGTTTGCATTTGGTCGAGCCGCTGGGGTTTTCTATGCAAGACAAGCAAATGCGCCGCGCCGGTTTGGATTACCACGAGTACGCCAGCGTCAAACGCCACGCCAGTTGGCAAGCTTTTGTTGAGGCCGAGCAGCCCAGCGTTTCGTGCAGTTTTGCCCTCAGCACGCATGGCAAGCAATCGGTATTTGACCAAGCATTTCAGGCGGGCGACTGGCTGGTGTTTGGCGCAGAAACCAGCGGTTTAGCNNCTGAAGTNCGGGCTTTTTTTCAAGCCCAGAACATTCTTCGACTGCCTATGTTGGAAGGTCAACGCAGCTTGAATTTATCCAACGCCGTGGCCATCACGGTATTTGAAGCCTGGCGACAAACAGCTTTGCCATCGCGCCACCTCAAGGGTAGCGGCGCACCAAAGACTCGGCCACACACACCGGTTTGTCTGAGCCCTCACGCTCTACGCTCACTTTCCAAGTCATTTGCACGCCTTGCTTGTCGATGGCCTCGCAAGCCAGCAAATGCATATGGGCACGCAGGCGGCTGTTCACCGGCACAGGTGCGGTGAAACGCACTTTGTTCAAGCCGTAATTGATGCCCATGCGCGAGCCTTGAATCTCAAACGCCGACTCAAAAAACTGCGGCAACAGCGACAAGGTTAAAAAACCATGCGCAATGGTGGTGCCAAAAGGCCCGCTTTGGGCTTTGTCGGCGTCGGTGTGAATCCACTGATGGTCGCCGGTGGCTTGGGCAAACAAATTGATCTGCTCTTGCGTGACCACCACCCAATCGCTGACCGCCACGTCTTGGCCCACGCTGCTGGCCAAGTCTTGTAAGGAGGCAAATATTTTCATCTCAGAAACCCGCTTTGTCTGTCAGAAGCTGGCAGTCTAGCGCCTCAACTAAAATCGACCGCTTTGCCATTGTCAAATTCACTGCTATGAGCGCTTTTCACGAAGAAACTGTTTTATCCGTCCACCATTGGACCGACCGCCTGTTCAGCTTCACCACCACCCGCGATATGGCTTTGCGCTTCTCCAACGGTCACTTCACCATGATTGGCCTGAAGGTGAATGACAAGCCTTTGCTGCGCGCCTACAGCATAGTCAGCGCCAACTATGAAGAGCATTTGGAATTTTTAAGTATCAAGGTACCCGACGGCCCACTCACCTCGCGGCTGCAACACATTCAAGTGGGCGACAAAGTGGTGGTGGGGCGCAAACCCACGGGCACTTTGCTGATTGACTATTTGCTCCCAGGTAAGAACCTGTATTTGCTGGGCACCGGCACCGGCATGGCGCCTTATATGTCTGTGATTCGCGACCCCGACACCTATGAGCGCTTTGAAAAAGTGATTCTGGTGCACGGTGTGCGCGAAGTCAAAGAGTTGGCCTACCACGACTACCTCACCGAAGAACTGCCGCAGCACGAGTTGTTGGGTGAGATGGTCAGTGCGCAGTTTTTGTATTACCCCACGGTCACCCGAGAGCCTTTCAAAAACCAAGGCCGCATGACCGATTTGATTGCTTCAGGCAAATTGTTCAGCGACTTGGGCCTTCCGGCCTTCAACCCCGAGACCGACCGCGTGATGCTGTGCGGCAGCCCGCAAATGCTCAAAGACCTGAAAACCATGCTGGAAGAACGCCACTTTAAAGAAGGCAACACCACCACGCCCGGCGACTTTGTGGTGGAGCGGGCGTTTGTGGAGCAATAAAAGCTCGATCTGAAAGCACAGGTTGACAGTCTGCAAAAAGCACTTAATAATGTGCTTTTTTAGGTGCTTATATGTCTATCACTCAAACGATTCTTGCTAAAAAAACCGTGAGCATGACGGACTTGCGGCGCAACCCCTCAGAGGTGATTGAAGTGGCCGCTTCTTCACCGGTTGCCATCTTGAACCATAACAAGCCAGCCGCGTACCTGATTTCAGCTGCAGCCTATGAAGACATACTGGATCAACTGGAAGACGCAGCCCTGACCAAATTGGTCATAACCCGCGCTGGTGGTCCTACGGTGAAGGTGAAGCTTGAAGATTTATGAGCTGGAGTTTCACCAGCTTGCGCTGAAAGAATGGAATAAGCTCGACGGCTCAATCAAGGCTCAGTTTGTTAAATCGCTGACCAAGCGCATTCAAGCACCCCACGTTCCATCTGCCAAATTGCGCGGGGACTTGCAAAACACCTACAAAATCAAATTACGCGACCTGGGATACAGGTTGGTTTATGAGGTGATAGACCAACGATTGGTTGTTCTGGTGATTGCCATTGGCAGGCGAGACCATGATGAGGCTTACCAAATTGCAATTAAACGGAAATAAGTAACCCTAAACCCTCTCAATGATGACCGCAATCCCCTGCCCCACGCCTATGCACATGGTGCACAGCGCGTAGCGCCCACCGGTGCGCTGCAGTTGGTTGGTGGCGGTGGTTACCAGCCTAGCGCCTGACGCGCCCAGCGGGTGACCCAAAGCAATCGCGCCGCCATTGGGATTCACGCGGGGGTCGTCGTCTTGCAAACCCAGCATGCGCAACACCGCCAAGCCTTGGGCGGCAAAGGCCTCGTTGAGTTCAATCACATCCATTTGCGCCAGCGTCAAACCGGTGAGCGCCAGCACTTTCTCGGTGGCGGGTGCGGGGCCTATGCCCATGATGCGCGGGGGCACACCGGCGGTCGCCATGCCCACCACGCGGGCGCGGGGGGTTAAACCGTGCTTGGCGGCACTGGCTTCATCGGCCAACAAAATCGCACACGCGCCGTCATTCACCCCACTGGCGTTGCCTGCGGTCACCGTGCCATCTGGGCGCACCACGCCTTTAAGCTGTGCCAGTTTCTCCAAACTGGTTTCACGCGGATGCTCGTCTTTGTCCACCACGATGGGCTCGCCTTTTTTCTGCGCAATGCTGACCGACGTGATTTCTTGCGCCAAGATGCCCGCCTTTTG
>JGI25914J50564_10000760_pt1 | contig 10932 bp, 16 predicted proteins | sample LauGreSuBDMM15SN_2_FD_50564 | JGI IMG/M metagenome (IMG submission 50564) | reverse complement strand
CATCGCCTTTTAATTATTCCTGAAAATCACACACGCAATATTTATTATTTAAAAAATTTATTTGAATTACAAAATATATTAAGAAAATCAGGTCTTGATGTACGCATAGGTAGTTTAGATACAACGATTTCTGAACCAACAACAATTGCGGTTGAAAATAATAAGTCTTTACTTATTGAGCCTTTAAAACGTATTAAAAATAGGCTAGTACTTGAAAATAAGACGCTCGGTAATTTCGATGCATGTGCCATATTATTAAATAATGATTTGTCTGCCGGTATTCCTGATGTATTAAAAAATATTGAACAAAATTTAATACCCCCTCTTCATGCAGGATGGTCATCACGCAGAAAATCTCAACATTTCAAAGCTTACGACGAGGTCGTGAAATCATTTGCTGAATTTATTAAGGTAGATCCCTGGCTCATAAACCCTTATTTTGATCACGCAAGTGGTATTGATTTTCATGCAAGACAAGGCGAAGATGAGCTTGCGACAAAAGTAGAGCAAATTTTAAATAAAATACAATCAAAATATAAAGAATACAAAATTGAGCATGAGCCATTTGTGATTGTTAAGGCGGATGCTGGCACTTATGGTATGGGTATCATGACAGTGAAACATGGGGACGAATTAAGAAATTTAAATCGAAAATCCCGTAATAAAATGTCTGTTGTGAAAGAGGGCTTGGAAGTTTCAGAAGTGATTATTCAAGAAGGCGTCTATTCTGAAGAATGTATTAATGAAGCCGTCGCAGAGCCTGTCGTCTATATGATAGACCATTTTGTTATTGGTGGTTTTTATCGTGTGCATACCACACGAGGCAAAGATGAAAATCTTAATGCACCTGGTATGCATTTCGTCCCTTTAGCCTTTGAAACTTCGTGCTCGACGCCTGAGATAGATGAGTCGCCCCTTTCAACGCCCAATCGATTTTATGCTTATGGTGTAATCGCAAGATTAGCGCTTCTTGCAGCGTCCATTGAACTCGAAACTCATGATCCAATAAATCAATAATGTTGCCTATTCTCTTTATCATCGATCCGCCTCAGTCCCTTCATTTAAAGAAAGATTCAACCTTTGCCTTAATGAAAGAGGCCNTTAAACAAAATCATGAAGTTTATTTTTGTTTGCAACATGACTTATATATTGATGCCAACCAATTATTCTGCAGAACGCATCACTTTGATGTAAATATTTTTCCAAATCATGCAAAAACTTATGAAACTCATCCTGTCTCATTTTTTAATGCACTCTTTATGAGAAAAGATCCGCCAGTTGACCAGGCTTATCTCCACACGACTTTCTTATTAGATATTGCTAAAAAATCAAATGTGAAGGTATTTAATAACCCCTCTTCTATAAGAAGTTGGAATGAAAAAATATCCATACTCCAGTTTGGTGATCTCATACCTAAAACTTTAGTCACAGCCAATTCAGAGATTGTGAAGCAGTTTTTTAAAGATCATGGCGATATCATTTTAAAACCGCTTGACGGCATGGGTGGCAAAAANATTTTCCGCGTCAGTGAGTTTGAAAAAAATCTTAATGTAATTTTAGAAATCATGACCAACCATGGCCATCAAATGATCATGGCCCAGCAATATATTCCAGAAATTAAATTAGGTGATAAACGTATCGTCATTATTGAAGGAAAACCTTTCCCTTATGCATTGGCTCGAATTCCTATGGAAGGCGAAACACGCGGTAATTTAGCATCAGGGGGCCANGGCGTNGCACAAGNTCTATCAAAAAGAGATGAAGANATTGCCANGATNGTAGGTAAAAAACTATTAAGNGAGGGGCTTCATTTTGTNGGGATTGATGTNATTGGTGATTTTTTAACAGAAATCAATGTAACAAGCCCTACCGGTATTGTGGAACTTTTTGAACAGACAAAACAAAATCCTGCAGAACTTATTATNAATGCGCTTCATTAAGTTTTTTTTTATAGTTTTAGGCTTTTCTTTTCTTCAGTCTTGNTCTAATCCATCCTTATACCAATCTAAACATTATGTATTTGGAACCATTGTAGACATTTCTATTTANGNTGAAGATGAAAAAAAAGCAGAAAAAGTCACCAAAGCTGTTCTTGAAGAATTTACAAGNCTTCATAACTCTCTTCATGCTTGGGAAAAAAGTGATCTTACTGATCTCAACGAGTCTATCTCAAAAAATAAGCCTTACAAAAACGCCTCTTCAGAACTTATTGAAATCATCAAAAATGCGAGAGAACTAGAAAGGGCTTCAAACCATCTCTTTAATCCAGCCATAGGTGAAGCTTATCAATTATTGGGGATTTCATCAAAATGAATTTAATTCAATGCATCCTAATCAATCGAAAATAAAAAACCTTGTTGCAAGAGGTCCCTCGCTAGACCAACTTCACATTTCAGGATCAACCATCAAGAGCACAAGTCCTCACGTAAAAATTGATCTTGGTGGATATGCAAAAGGATATGCGCTTGACCAAGCAAGCAGAATTATTCATGAGCATCATATTAAAAATGCGCTTATAAATATTGGTGGCAATATTATGGCAATTGGCCAACATGGTAATAAACCTTGGCGTGTTGGCATTCAAGACCCTAGAGGCGCGCAAGCAATTGCAAAAGTTGATTTACTCGACGGGTGGGCTATCGGGACATCAGGCGACTATCAACGGTATTTTATAAATGATGGCAAACGCTATTGTCACCTTATCGATCCATTTACAGGGTACCCGGTCCAAGGTGTTTATTCTGCGACAGTCCTGATAGAGCCCTCTCAAAATGCCGGTACTTTATCGGATGTATTATCTAAACCACTATTTATCAGTAAAAAAGAAGATAGAAAAGATATAGCAAAAAAACTTCGAATCTATCACTACTTAATTATTGAAGATAAACACATATCAATGACAAAGGCGATGGCAGATAAAATTCAATTCTTAAATCCCAATACTCAAAAAAATAATCAAATTGAAATTACGCTCTAAATTTTTTCTTGGCGATAGTCTTATTATTTTAGTAAGTCTTGTCTTTATTATTTTTGCATTTAAGACTTTCTGGCATTTTGAAACAGGCAGTGTTGTGCAAGTGAACTTTCAAGGGAAAACATATGGAAACTTCAGTCTATTTCAAGACAAAAAAATTAGCCTAGTAGGCAAGGAAGGTGAAAGCATGATTGAAATTAAAAATGGTCAGGCTCGCTTTAAGTCCGCTCCATGTAAAAATCAATATTGTGTTCAACAAGGCTGGATTCGTTTCACAGGACAAATACTGATTTGTATCCCGAATGAAATAAGCATTGAAATTTTAGGCAAGACGAAAGCTTATGACTCGCTCAATTATTAAAATTAAAACGACTTTGCTTGATCATCAAATTGCTCAACTAAGTGCGATTGCCATTGGTCTTAGCCTGATTGAATCGGTATTGCCATCCCCCATGCCAGGTGTAAAGCCAGGCATAGCTAATATCATCACGCTTTATGCCTTATATCGTTTTAGTTTTAAAACAGCGATGTGGGTGAGTATCATAAGAGTCTTTGCAACAAGTCTCATATTAGGACAGTTTTTAAGTCCTACCTTTATGTTAAGCCTAACTGGATCAATCCTCAGTCTTTTGACTTTATATTTTGGTATTAAATTACCATCTAAAATTTTTAGCCCCTTAAGCCTTTCCATTCTCTCTTCTTTTGCTCACATTGCAGGCCAGCTTATTCTTGTTCGTTTATGGCTTATCCCTCATGCCAGCATCTATTATTTGATCCCTATTTATAGTGCAGCTGCACTTTTATTTGGATTCATCAATGGATGGATAACATACCGCTTACTTAAACAGCACAATTCCATATAACACATCTAGAAAATGCTAAAATAAACAAAGTCAAAAAAGGTATAGTCATCATGAAAAAATATCTATGTATTTATATAAGCATCTTCTTGCTTCTAAACTTAGTCGGATGCGGCACCAAAGGAGGTTTATATATTCCTGAGAAAAAATATCCGCAAGATACAGCGCCTGAGAAAAAATAAATAATGGGCCAAACGTCATTCATTCATCCTGCCCAAGGTGTCCTTTTTGCAGAGGGCATTTCACTTGAAGCCATTGCNAAAGAATTTGGTACGCCCACTTATGTTTATTCCAAAAATACGCTGATTCAAACTTTTGANTCTTTTAAAAAAGGCCTTCTCAAGACGGATCACCTTATATGTTTTGCAGTGAAGGCTAACTCTAATATTGCGATTCTTAATCTCTTTGCAAGCCTAGGTGCGGGCTTTGATATTGTGTCAGGCGGTGAACTTGAGCGCGTCATTTATGCCGGTGGCGATCCACAAAAAATTGTTTTCTCAGGTGTAGGCAAAACTGAATCTGAAATTGTTGTCGCTTTAAAAGCGAATATATTATGTTTCAATGTGGAATCTAGAAGCGAGCTTACTCGTATTCAAGAAGTTGCAGAGAAAATAAACATCAGGGCATCTATCTCTATCCGTGTCAATCCTGATGTCGATGCCAAAACTCACCCTTANATTTCAACAGGATTAAAAGACAACAAATTTGGTGTCGATTTTAATCAAGCGCTTTCACTCTATCTTGATGCAAAAAGTATGAGTTATATTGATATTAAAGGTATTGATTGTCATATTGGCTCACAGATTACAGAACTTAAACCTTTTTTAGATGCACTGGATCGCGTGCTTTCTCTTGTAGATCAACTTAAAAAAAATAATATTCATTTAAGTCATATTGATATTGGCGGCGGTATTGGGATTTGTTACCAAGATGAATCTCCACCTGACTTTGAAATTTATATAAAAGAAATCTTAAACAAGATTAAAGACCTTAATGTCAAAATTATTTTCGAACCTGGTCGAGCGCTTGTGGGTAACGCAGGTGTACTTTTATCTAAAGTAGAATATTTAAAACAAAATGATATCAAACACTTTGCCATCATTGACGCTGCCATGAATGATCTCATGAGGCCTACTTTATATGATGCTTATCATGAGATTAAATTGGTTCGCGAACATGATGCGAAACCTCAATCGTTTGATGTTGTAGGTCCAGTATGTGAAAGTGGTGACTTTATTGCAAAAAATCGATCTTTGAAATTAAAAGAAAATGATCTTATTTGTATAATGTCGGCTGGAGCTTATGGCATGAGTATGAGTTCAAATTACAATTCACGTGGGCGCGCAGCGGAAGTAATGGTGGATCAAGATAAGCTTTATGAAATTAGAACACGTGAAAAATCGAGCGACTTATTTAAGCTCGAAAAGAAGTTACCGCTTTAATCAAAAATAACAGTTTTGTTTCCATAAATAAGAATACGATTCTCTATATGCCAGCGTACTGCTTTATATAAAACGATACGCTCTAAATCTCTGCCTTTTTGAATGAGATCTTCTACTTGGTCGCGATGTGAGATGCGATCGATATCTTGCTCAATGATCGGTCCCTCATCTAAGACTTCGGTCACATAGTGACTCGTGGCCCCAATTAATTTAACACCCCGCTCAAAAGCTCGATGATAAGGTTTGGCACCAATAAAAGCAGGTAAGAAAGAATGGTGAATGTTAATCACGCGTTGTGGGTAACGCTTTACAAAATCTTCACTTAAGATTTGCATATAACGAGCTAGGACTATGAAGTCGACTTGATATTCATCAAATAATGCAAATTGCTCCGCTTCAGCTTCTTTCTTTTTATCTTTTTCAACAGGGATATGAAAAAAGGGAATGCCATAAAATTCAGCGAGCTTTTGTGCATTTAAATGATTACTAATAATGAGGGGGATATCACATTGAAGCTCATTATTTTTATAGCGATGAAGTAAGTCTGCTAAACAATGATCGTATTGTGACACCATAATCGCCATGCGAGGTTTGTCTGCGGATAGCTTTAATTCCCATGTCATCTTATAAGTTTTGGCGATAACCTCAAAAGCTCGCGCAAAAGAGGCTTCATCTAGAGAAAAATCTTTTAAATCCCATTCAACCCGCATAAGGAAAAGACTATTTTCAGCATCTTGATGTTGGTCAGCATGCAAAATATTTGCATTATGTTGATATAAAAAATCTGCGATAGCTGCCACAATACCTTTAGCATCTGGGCAAGTAATTAATAAGGTCGCTGAATTTTTCATAGGATTATGTGTCTATCTTGAATAAAACGAATTATACATGGACAATCAGGAATAAAATAATGGGTCATCACTATCAAAACCCCTAAAATATAAACCTATGACAGATAAAATTAATATTCTTTTAGCTAACCCCCGCGGCTTTTGTGCGGGTGTTGAACGTGCCATACAAATCGTAGAAGAAGCGCTTATACAATATGGGAAGCCTATCTATGTGAGGCACGAGGTCGTTCATAATCAATATGTCATCAATGATTTGAAAAAAAGGGGTGCTATTTTTGTAGAAGATATCAATGATGTACCGAAGGGTGCACATGTGATTTTTAGTGCGCATGGTATTTCAAAGGTCATTCGCGAAGAAGCGAAGTTACGTGAACTTATTCCTATCGATGCGACCTGCCCATTAGTTACTAAAGTCCATGTAGAAGTAAACAAAATGCTTAATCAAGGCATGGATATTATTATGGTTGGGCACGAAGGCCATCCTGAAGTGGAAGGTACGATGGGTCAAATCGAAAAACATCAAGCAAACCGAAAAATGTATTTAATCGAAACTATTGAAGATGTCTCGAGTTTGATTGTTGATCGTCCAGATAAACTGGCCTATGTCACTCAAACTACACTTTCAATTGACGATACAAAAATAATAATCGACGCATTAAAAATCAAATACCCAAATATTCAGGGGCCTAAAAGTGATGACATTTGTTATGCCACACAGAATAGGCAAGATGCAGTCAAGACGATAAGTAGCCTTTGCGATCTTATTATTATTGTAGGCTCCAATAATAGTTCTAATTCAAGCCGCCTTAAAGAGCTGGCTCAAAGAGAAGGGGTGGAATCTTATCTGATTGATCATGAAGATTCACTTCAATCATCTTGGCTTCTCAATAAAAAAAATATTGGTATTTCTGCTGGGGCTTCCGCACCAGAGGAAAGCGTTAAAAATATTGTAAGTAAAATTGAAACACTTACAAAAGCATCCATTACTGAACTTTCAGGTATTGAAGAAAATATTATTTTTAAATTGCCTAAGATTTAAACATGTCTTTCAAAAAACCTATTTCATCTCTTGTGCTAATTTATACAGAGGATTTTAAAGTACTTCTTATGGAGCGCGCTGACAAGAAAGCCTTCTGGCAATCTGTGACAGGAAGTTTGGAAGAAAATGAAACGCCAATAGAGGCTGCAGCAAGAGAAGGTATTTGAAGAAACTGGGGTTAATACAAATCAATACTTGCTCGAAGATTGGCACCTATCTCACGTCTATGAAATTTATGCCCATTGGCGATATCGTTATGCTCCGAATATCACGCACAATACAGAACATATTTTTGGTCTTAAAGTTCCATCTGTCATTCCAATTCAACTATCAGAGCATGAGCATGTTCAATACCTATGGGTAGATTGGAAAGAAGCCATGGATAAAGTTTTCTCTTGGACTAATGTTGAGGCCATTAAAAAATTAGCCGAAATTCATCAACTAAAACTGTAAAATAGATAGTCTATGCAACTTGCTCAAATAAAATTTAATACGTTTGAATCTATCAGCGATGAAGATTGCCAACAAAGAATTATTGCAGCCAAAAATAAACTTGGTAAAAATTTAGTTATTTTAGGTCATCACTATCAGCATGAGTCTGTTTATAGACATGCAGACTATACGGGTGACTCCCTTAAACTTTCTCGTGTTGTTGAGTCACTTGACGCTAAATATATTGTGTTTTTAGGTGTGCACTTCATGGCAGAAGTCGCTAATATTTTATCAAGACCTGACCAATTGACGATTCTTCCAGACTTGGCTGCAGGTTGCTCAATGGCAGACATGGCCAATTTAAGCAAAGTAGAAAGAAGCTACCGAGAGCTTTCAAAAGTACTTTCATTTGACGAGGTTGTCACTCCTGTCACTTATATTAATTCTGCAGCCGACCTTAAAGCTTTTTGTGGTGAACATGGGGGTATCGTTTGTACTTCAACGAATGCAACAAAAATTATTGAATGGTCATTTAAACAACGTGAAAAAGTTTTATTTTTTCCAGATCAAAATCTAGGTCGTTGGAGTGGTCACAAAATGGGTATTCCCTTAGATGAGATGCCTGTATGGGACCCAGATCTCCCACTTGGAGGTCTCACTGAGGCAGAGATTAAAAAAGCTAAGATCTTTTTATGGAAAGGTCATTGTGCAGTGCATCAAATGTTTCGCCTTCAAAATATTGAGCGCTTTAGACAAGAGCATCCGGATGGCAAAGTAATCTCTCACCCTGAATGCCCCTTTGAAGTTTGTGCTCATTCGGATTATGTGGGATCGACTGAATATATTTTAAAAACTGTCACAGAGTCTCCTAAGGGTACTAAATGGTTGGTAGGTACTGAACTTAATTTAGTCAATCGCCTTGCAAATCAAATGAAAGCTGAAGATAAACTTGTACAATTCATGTCGCATGTCATTTGTGAATGTTCAACTATGGCGCGAATTGACCCTCAACATCTTGCATGGTGTTTAGAAAATATTGTAAATAATGAGCCGGTTAATATTATTAAGGTGCCTGAAGATGAGGCGAAGTTAGCTAAACTTACCCTCGATCGTATGCTTCAGGTGTCATAAATGACCTCATGCACGATTTGTAATCTTATTGAGGGTGAAATCATCTGGAGCGACAACATCATTCGCGTTGTTCTTTTAGACCATCAAGATTACAAAGGTTACTGTCGTGTTGAATTGATTAGTCATACAAAAGAAATGACAGATTTGGATGAGGCGCTTCAATTTAAAGTCATGCGCTGCGTATTTAAAGTAGAAGAGGTTTTAAAAAAAATCTTTACCCCTGAAAAAATTAACTTAGCAAGCTTAGGCAATAAAACGCCCCACATTCACTGGCATGTTATTCCTCGATTTAAAGAGGACCCGCACTTTCCAAATTCACATTGGGGAGAAAAGCTAAGAGAAGGCATGCATCAAGCTATATCACCAAAAGAAAAAAAAGACTTGATTCAATTATTAAGGCAATCCTTAGGCCAATAAGCGCGTTACTATTTTTCCTTGCTGAATGTGGCTTTCGATAATTTCGTCGATATCTTCCTCATCTATAAAGCGATACCAAGTAGCTTCCGGGTAAATTACAAGCAAAGGTCCTTCACCACATCTATCAAAACAGCCTGCTCGATTAATTCTCACTTTTGATTCACCATTTAGATCAAACGATTTAATTTTTGCTTTCATATACATGAACATGCTTTCAGCTCCTTTATCAGAGCAACAAGCTTCGCCATCCTCGCGCTGATTTAAACAAAAGAAAATATGATGTTTGTAATAATTCATTTATTGGGATGACAAGGTGTCNTCTTTTGTAAAAGTCCANGTTCTCGTTATGCTCAAAATATCTACTTCCTTTCTAATATCTTCAGGAAATGTAGCATAGGGAGCGCCTAATTCCACAATTTTTTTAGCCGCTTCATCCAGTATTTTAAATCCTGAACTTTGATTAATTTCAATACTATCTATTCTTCCATCAGGCTTTAAGGAAACCGTCATTCTTAGTTGGCCTGAAAATTTCTTTTCACGAGCTTCTTCTGGATAATTCATATTACCTAAAGTTTCTACTTTTTGCCTCCATGCTTCGGCATAAAGCGCATATTTATATTCTTTGGTGCGAGCACCAATATATTTTCGTCTAGGTTGTTTTTCAAAATTAGAGATTTGATTTGAAAGTGCTGCATCTGATGCGCTAATTTCACTCGCNCTTGCTAGAACATCTTCCTTGCTAATTGATTTATTGATAACTTTTGACTCTTTAGGCTGCTGAAGTGCTTTAGGCTCATTCAATACTTGCGTGTCTTTTTTTACAATTTTTTCTTGTGACAAACTTGAAGCTCTTCCTTCAACTGCTTGATTACCACGATTATTTAACTGAAATGTATTTTTATTTTCAGTAACAATTGGTAGTGGCGATTTTTTATGAACATCTTTTTCTGTGTTACCACCCTTATCAGAATTACTTTGCGCTAGAACATCTGCATCTGTTTGATAGTTATCTTTAGAGTTTGTTAAAATGACTTCAATCTGAGAAAGCTTATTTTGAAATGGTTTAATAGGTTTAAAATGTATGAGTTGGATCGCAAGAAAATGGAGCATAAAGGATAAAAGAATTGAAAGCTTAAGAATATTATTCTTGTATATACTTTCATCCATAGGCATAAATTAAGCCAATCCCTTTAGTAAGGTTTGATGAATACCGTTGAAACTGCCATTACTCATCACAAGTATATGGTCACCTGATTTAGTCTCTTTTAAAATAGCTTCAACAAAAATTTTCATGTCATATCCTACAAATGATTTATTTTTTATAGGCGCTAAAGCTTCTTCGGCATTCCAAGTTAATTTCTCGCCATAACAAAATACTTGATCTGCATCTTTTAAACTTTCGAGTAGCGCGCTTTTCATCGTACCTAATTTCATTGTATTAGATCTTGGCTCTAAGACTGCAATAATTCTCGCTTTGCCAACTTTAGCTCGTAATCCTGCGAGGGTTGTTGATATCGCTGCTGGATGATGAGCAAAATCATCATAAATTGTAATTCCGTTTTTTTCACCGATACATTCCATTCTACGTTTTACATTTTTAAATGTTTGTAACGCTTCTATGCATCTTCTAACGAAACACCGACGTGGTGAGAAGCAGCAATTGCGGCTAATGCATTCATACGATTATGATGGCCTAAAAGATCCCAAGATAAAGCACCTATCAATTTACCAAGATTTAAGACTTCAAAAGATTGATCTTGATTAACTTTACCAACTGATAAGCCTT
>JGI25914J50564_10000759_pt1 | contig 10934 bp, 9 predicted proteins | sample LauGreSuBDMM15SN_2_FD_50564 | JGI IMG/M metagenome (IMG submission 50564) | reverse complement strand
TTTTTTGATCCATTAGGATTTTCGAATAATAAAAAACAGCATGAATTAGTAAAACTCCGTGAATGTGAAATTAAACATGGTAGATGGGGAATGATTTCATCTTTAGCTATTCCAGTAACAGAGTTAGTAACCCATAAACAAGCAATACACTCATTAGATAATGTGGATACAGTTAGTTTATATATATTTTTCATTGCAGTTGCTTCAGGTGAATTCAGAACAATATTATTAGGATGGGAAAATCCATTTGTAAATGGTAGCAAGTATTTTTTGATGAAAGAAGACTATCAACCAGGTGATGCAGGTTTATATTTGCCAAAAACATTTTTAGATAAGGATGAAGAATTTATGCTGAACGCAGAAATTAATAATGGTAGACTTGCAATGATTGGTTCATTAGGGATGATCGCAGAGGAATTATTAACAGATAAACCAATTTTTTAATTTTTCAATTTTAGAAATAAAAACAATAGTTAAACAATATATATTATAATAATATATATTATTTATATATACAAATACTTTATATAAATATAAATAAATGGAGATAGCGATACCGTTAGTTGCATTAGGTGGTATGTATATTATATCAAATCAACCATCTAGAAATTGTGGACCTAAGAAAAATAATTTAAAATCTATATTAAAGGGCGGATATGGATCTTCTTATCAAAACCAAAGACAACAACCACAACCGCAACAAAATCAACAACAACTTATGCAAAACAACGCAACAGAAAATTTCACAAATATGGGTGCCACTCCGACCAATCTAGGTGTAACATCCAATTACCTACCAAACACCAATATACCACCGCAAAATTATCCATCGCTTAGTAAAAGCCAACTTATTGACAATGTTGAACAATATCAAAATCCAAATGAAGCATCGGACAAATATTTCAATCAAAGTGTTTATGAAAACAGAGTAAACAATGGATTGCAAGTGGGATCTGACATTAAAAACGTTTATTCATTATCAGGTAACTATTTGAAATCGGATGAATTTAAACACAATAACATGGTTCCATTTTATGGAGGAAAAATCAAGGGAAATGTTTATGATATGAATTTAGCAGAAACTATTCTAGACAACATGTCTGGAACAGGGACACAAATGATTAAAAAAGTAGAACAAGCCCCTTTATTTAAACCAGAACAAAATATTAATTGGACTTTTGGTACACCTAATAACAGCGATTTTTACCAATCCCGTGTAAACCCTGGAATGAAAATGAATAATGTAAAGCCATTTGATTCAGAATATGTAGCGCCTGGTTTAGGTCAAGGATACGGTAATCAAGGAAGTGGTGGTTTTAATTCTGGTATGGAGGCAAGAAATTCATGGTTACCAAAAACAGTCGATGAATTACGTGTAGATACAAATCCTCGAATTGAGTATGAATTAGCAAATCATGAAGGTCCTGCTAATTCGTATATCAAAAATTTAGGTATGATTGGTCGAGTTGAGAAAAACCTACCTGATACATTTTTTATTAATACACAAGATAGATGGCTAACCACAACTGGTTTAGAGAAAGGTGAAACATTGCGTCCTATCCAAGAAATGGGTATTGTTAAAAGAGAAGATTGTGAAAATGAATATGTAGGTCCTGGAAATGATACTAGAAAAACCAGTTATGTTCCATCCGCATTCGAACAATCAAAGAGACAACCTAGTGAGACGTGTGATTTAGGTGTTGCCTCTGCAAGGGGTCAAGGTCCAATTACAAATGCAGAACATAGTAGTTATAAAAATTACAATAATAATCGTTCAAGTGTAAAGCCAGTAGATACATTCCGCAGTGGATTTAGTGGGGCTATAGGTGCCGTTGTAGCACCATTAATGGATGTTTTAAGACCTTCCAGAAAAGATGAATTAGTGAATAATATTCGTGTTTATGGTGATGGTGGATCTACTGTTCCATCTAGTTATGTTATTAATTCAAATGATAAAACAGCTACAACAGTAAAAGAAACAACATTGTATGCACCACGAGGAAATATTAATAATCAACGAGAATCGAATCATTATGTTAATACCCATGTACCATTGGATTTAACGCAGAGAGATACAACATCATCTTCTACAATGGGATTCGTTGGTGGTTTATCAACAAATGAAGGTATGATGATTTATGATTCTAATTATGCACAAACAAACAATGATATTAAATCGCAAACTATTTATAATAGACCAAATCAAGGTGGAACACAAATATTCAATCAACAGATGAATGTTAATACATATCGTGATGATTCAACTAGATATGATAATCGTTTATACACGCCTAGTTCTATAGTTCCATTACCTGCAGGAAAGGAACAGATCGGTAAATTTAATACACCTCAAATGTATGATGAAAGTAAAATTGGATGTGATAGAATAAGTCCTGATTTATTGGATGCATTTCGTCAAAATCCATATACTCATAGTTTGACCACTTCTGCATAAGTCATAAATAATACGTATAAATTAGAATATAAAATGAATGATACTATAATAATATAGTATCATTATTATAGTATCACATGCACATGTGCAATATAGACAATACTAAGAAAAACATTATAATTGAAGGTCATGAAACTATTATTGAAAAACTGAATTATTTTTACAAAATACATAAAATACCCAATATTATTTTTCACGGTGGGTGTGGTACTGGTAAAAAAACAATAGTGAATCAGTTTATTAATACAATATACAATAATGACAAGGAAAAAATCAAAACATTTGTCATGTATGTTAATTGTGCACATGGTAAAGGTATAAAATTTATAAGAGAAGAATTGAAATTTTTTGCAAAAACACATATTATATCCAATGGGGGTGATGTATTTAAAAGTGTTATATTATTAAATGCTGACAAATTGACAATGGACGCCCAATCAGCTTTAAGACGATGTATCGAGCTATTTAGTCATTCAACCCGTTTTTTTATTGTTATTGAAGATAAATATAAATTATTGAAGCCTATTCTTTCACGTTTTTGTGAAATATATGTACCAGAGTTAATAATAAAAAACTCCATTGTTAATCTTCACAATATTGATGAAGAGAAGCACCATTTAGTTTCTCTCCAAAAAGAACTGAACAACTATAAGGATGGATTAGGATTACAGGATACCAACTCAACTAGCAACTCAACTAGCAACTCAACTAGTAAATCCAAAAATGAGAATATAATTAAAAAGAACTCCGATTTCTCAGTAAAATTATACGAAAAAGGTTATAATGGATTGGATTTAATTGCATTAATAGAACGCAATATGTTTACTAGCAAAAATATATTAACTAATGAAAAAAACATCGAATTTCTTATTACATTTAATAAAATACGCAAAGAATTTAGGAACGAAAAGATTTTAATATTATTTATATTGCATTTTATGTTTTTGAGTTCAGAATATAATTTAGAAAATATTTCATTTATGTAAAACAGGTTGCAAGATAACATAACAAATAAACGACAATAAAATGGATGATTTCAATGTTTCTAGTTTGCACGAATCAAAAAACGAATGGGGCGCTCGTATACTGACAATTTTAACCCCTTTAATTGCCGAAGGATTTCAATCTATATTTGATGAATCATTAAAATTATGCAAGGAAAATAATGAAATGGATAAATACTTGATGACATTTCAAAATCTAATTAGACGTATTCCTCAATGGAATCCTTTGATTGTAGAACAAGAGAAAAAACGCATTATAGAGAGAAGCTCATGTGGCTATTTAGAAGATTTAATTACATGCGTGCATATAATTCAACTCAAAATATTGACTGCTATGCGTGCAGGTCAAAAACAGAAAAAAATAGATATTACTATTCCAAAATTAAATGAATTCATTCATAATGTTTATATTCATACTGCTAGAAAATTGTACAAATCAATCTATTTGTTTGAGTTGAATATTCCACCACTACAAAAACAAAAATACAATCGTGAATTCGAGATTTTAATTCAAGAAAGTATATTAAATGCTATTCGTGATAGTATTCCTATTGAAAGTATATTAAGAGCTTATATGGACGAATCAATTGAAGAACAAGTTACAGAAGAAATTAAAGAGGAGGTTATTATGGATAAAGAAACGGAAACCAATAAAGATGTAAAAGAGATTATCGAAGATAGTGTAAATACTGGAGCAATTTCGAGAGAAGTGGAACCAACGGACAACTCATCAGTATCCGCATCAATCCCGAACAATAAATTGTCTTTTAGTGAAGAATTGGAAAAAATAAATGTTATTTTGGACGATAATCAATCAAAAACATTAGAAAATGATAATGATACTGACAACTACAACGAATTCGAAAATGATAATGAAACCCAAGGTGCTCCTTTATCCAAACTGAAGATTATGGATGAATCTTTAGAATTATCCAATTTAGATATTCACAATATTGATCCACCATCCATTGAATTGGATTTACCAGATTTAATCAACGATTTGGATATTGAGGTTTTGGAATAAATGCGTAAAACACGTATTTAGAATATAATTTTATTTTATATATTAGTAACCGATATATAAAATACTACATAACAAACAAAAATAACAAACATGGACAATATTTTTATTTTTGCAGGAATTATATCCTTTATTTTTTTAGTTGTAAAATTTTTAGAGATGCGATTTATTGAAAAAGAAAACAAGCCGTTGAAATTTTTGATTCGCGACACACTGTTAGTCTATTTTAGTGTAATAATTGGTTATTACTTAGTAGAGCAAATATCTCCAGTTATTAAAAATATAGATGGTGGATCTGTGATGGGAACACCTGGCAATCAAGCAGTATTTACCGATCAACCAGGGTTTTAGTTAGTACAATATATTGAATATAAATTGTAAAATAATCATTATTGAGCACCTCCGACTGCTCTTGCACGTGGGGTTCGATATATTAATATATTATTATATGCAGTATAATAATCGAAATATAATTTACGTGAAATATCTATATCGTCAAGATTTTGACGACCTGTAGTATATTTATAAGTACTAGAAGCCGAAAATTTTTTTATATCGATTGGTAAATGCTTTACAGTTACATCGATATAGATAATAATATCACGGTTTTTTTTAACAGTTGCTTTAATTCTATTTATAACGAAATTTTTATTAGGATCATATTCAATTGGACGCACCGATAATGGTACATCAAATATATAAATAACTTTTTCAATTGGTAATGAGGTATTTTTTAATTCCTCATTTGTAAAATATGGTATAGGCCTACATTTTTGTTTAATTTTATCAGAAAAATCGTTAAATATATTTTGTTGACTCTTAGGTAGGTTTTCCCATGGAAGTTGTAAATACGTAGTAGAAACGCCATTTCCCATAATAATATATATAATATATAAATATATTATTTTTTTTATATTTACATGTTCCTTCCTAGCGCCCAGTCCAAACCTTAATAACTGGTTTGTTTATGGATCTGTTATTTACATCATTTATATACTGTTCATATGAATATCCAAAATGTAAATAGTTAAATATACTACCAAATAAAGACGGACATTTCTTTAACGCCGGGTATTGTGAATATATCATGCATGCAAATATACGTTCAAAACAACATCTATCCGGTCTATTATGTACAAAATTAACCAAATTCAAAAAGTTAAATTTATTTTGTAGGTGTTGTAGACACGCGTGTGTTATCATAGATTGAACACCAAAACAACCGTTCCATTCAGGAGATTTACCCAAAATAATTAAAGTAGAATCAGTTTTCAACATTTTTCTTATTATATTGTTATTTCTTAGACCACTTATTATACGCATTGAATTGTCTACATTTTCAGTGTCCGCAGTAAAATGCCATAAAGGACAAACAGGTAAATTGATTTTACCAAATGGTACAACAGAATGAAAAAATATACTATCGTGAATAATGACAGCCTTAGAATGCCATGGATGATGATAATAATAATAATATGGTAATAATTCTCCTCTTCCAGGAAATTCTGATTGTATATATTGAACATTATCATCTTCACACATTTTTACCACAAATTCATAATTACTATTATCGTCTATAATGACAATTTTATTTTTTGGATAATATAATCTTATGGTTGATATACAACGATTCCAGTATTTATTTGTCTTTTCTGAATTAACATGTCGCGTAATAATAAATACAAATGACATAATAATTAAATCGGTTATATAAATTTGTTTAATATATTTGTTTAATAAATTTGTTTAATATATTTATATAAATAAAAATATCACTTTTTACTTAATATCACTAAATGTATAAATATATATATGTCAATCTACTTTGAAAATATTGGAATTTTATCAATATTAATTAAATTTTCAACAACCCCTTTCGATTTCGATATTGTATTTAATGGAACTGCAAATTTTGAAAATTCTGGACGAGCCAATTGATTTTCTGGTGTATGTTTATGAGAACAACGTGCAATCATCTTATATAATTTAAATTCTGGATATCTGTCTTCACCAGTTGCTTTATATAATAAATTAATTCCTTTGTCATCAGAACACCATTCTACTACTAATTTGACAATTGGATTATTATTTTCTAAATATTTTACATTTGATATATCTTCAATTAAATAGTCAAAAATTGAACATGCTAATCTACATATATCAAAACTATAGTTGGGGTCTATACGTGTTTTTTTATCATTAAAAAAAGGTTCTGTATTATATTGTGTTGCTGCATCTCCGCCGTTTTCAAAACTATCACTGCAAAATAAATTACCTTTGTATTTATAAATGGCTCTACCAAAATCGATTATTTTGAACAATCGACCGAATGTAGGTACCTTATAATATTGGTTTTTATAACAATAGTAAACGTATTTTTTATCAGTGTAATTATACATTACGTTGTTAGTGTGTAAATCATTATGTGTAAATGAAAACGTTTTTTGGTAAGTTAATAAAATCATTATTATTTGCATAAATGCAGAAAGCCATTCGTCTTGTGACAATTCATTATTAGCTATTAAATTATCAAATGTATTTTCACATGATTCCATACATATCAATTCTACAGGAAATTCAGGTATTCTAGCCTCTATGTATTCCGAATCACTGTCGTATGATGTATATTCGGTATTTTCATCATGGTTGTCATAATTGTTGTTGTTGTTGTTGTTGTTGTTGTTGTTGTTGTTGTTGTTGTTGTTGTTGTTGTTGTTGTTGTTGTTGTTGTTGTTGTTGTTGTTGTTGTTGTTGTTGATGTTGTTGTTGTTGTTGTTGTTGTTGTTGTTGTTGTTGTTGTTGTTGTTGTTGTTGTTGTTGTTGTTGTTGTTGTTGTTGTTGTTGTTGTTGTTGTTGTTTGTTATAGTTATCAAATCAGGGATTTCTTCGCATTCTTCGCATTCTTCGCTAGTATTTTTTTCTCCATTTTCACCTTCACTTTCTTCCAAGTTGTGTATTTTTATACTAAATGATTTATCTGATGAATCTGATGAATCTGATGTATAAGATGTTCTAGATGAACATGAAGAGGATGATTTTAACGATGAAGTAATTTTATCAATTTTCAAATTGGATGTAATATTTTCAAATGAAATTTCTTGTAAATTATCTTCGCCACCGTAACCTCCTTCACTAATACTATTAGTATTAGTATTAGTATCAATAAATATATCGTCTAATAATTGAATTGTATTTTCAATTTTGTCAATTTGAATGTCATTTATAATATCTATGTTATGAGTATCATCATTAATAACAATTTTCTTTAAATTTTTAGAAGAATATTGATTATTGGATTCATAATCATAATTTTCATCGTCCACTTCAAATAATATATTTTTATTTTTATTAAAATAATCGGATTCTGCAAGATAATCCAAATCATCACAAACATTAAAAGTATAATTTTTTTTTATTCCTAAAAAGGAACCATAATAATCAAGACCATGAATAAAATTTGTATTATGAAGTAAAATGCTAGACAAGTATACGAAAAAACTATCAACATAAGCGGAATTGTTGACATTTAATAATTTTGGATGTACTTTATTGGTATTGTATGACTCGGTATTCACATTATCATGACTTTCAATTGAAGGTAAATTATATAAATATGTTTGATTATTTTGTGAGTTGTCGTTGGTGTTCACTGTGTTAGTACTTTTATCTGTAGTATGATATTTACCAGTCATAAATCTAATAGGATCTAATAACGGTGCAAATTTAATAAAAACAACCTTCTCTTTTGATTTTTGATTCAATGTATTTTTAATTTTACAGTTATACCGACATTGATTAATATAGTTGTCTTCAGTTATATCGTCCTCCTCATAACAATTCGTTGTATCATTAGTTTCATATGCCTCATCTTCAATATCTACATCATCTACATCATCTCCATCATCACATAGTGAATACACATTACTAATAAACCACTTATTATTAAGATTTACACTATTATAATTTTGTAGATTCAATGAAAAAAATCTTGAATATATGGGAATATAATTTTGTAATTTAGAAACATTGGCTATTTTTTCTAAACTTTGGAATAATTCCATGTTTTTACGTTTTTGGTAATTAATATTCAAAAGTTCTTGACTCGATTGATTTGGAGTTATTTGTTGAGCACTGTTAATATTATTATTAGTCATATTATTAGGTAAATACAATAAAAAAAACAGTCGATTTTAACTAATATTTCTAAAGGAATCTCTAAAGGAATTTCTAGATATTCGAATTGCACCTTTTTGCGTATATTTGATAATATTAATTTTTATGAATTATATACACATAAACATATATACACATATACACATATACAATAAATCATGTCATTAGAATTGAAAAAATTTGATATGAAAAATATTAGTTTTAAACCAAATGAAAATAAAGGCCCTGTAGTAGTATTAATTGGTCGTCGTGACACTGGTAAGAGTTTTTTAGTAAAAGATTTACTCTATTATCACCAGGATATTCCTGTAGGAAGTGTTATTTCAGGCACAGAAGAGGGTAACGGTTTCTATGGTAAAATGGTACCAAAATTATTTATTCACAATGAATACAATACTGCAATCATTGAAAATATATTGAAACGGCAAAAGACAATTTTAAAACAGATTAAAAAGGAAATTGAAACATTCAAACGCAGTACAATTGATGCTAGAACATTTGCAATTCTAGATGATTGTTTATATGATAATACATGGGCCCGCGATAAAATGATGCGTCTTCTTTTTATGAATGGTAGACATTGGAAAATCATGCTTATTATTACCATGCAATATCCATTGGGTATACCACCATCCTTGCGAACAAATATAGATTATGTTTTTATTTTGAGAGAACCTTATATTGCAAATAGACGCAGAATTTTCGATAATTACGCTGGTATGTTTCCAACATTTGAATCATTTTGTCAAGTCATGGATCAATGTACCGAAAATTATGAGTGTTTAGTCATAAACAACAATGCAAAATCGAACAAATTACAAGACCAGGTTTTTTGGTACAAAGCGGATAGTCATAATGATTTTAAACTGGGATCAAAAGAATTCTGGGAATTATCCAAAGATATGGGGTCAGATGATGAGGAAGAAAAATATGATCCAAATAATATGAAAAAGCGAGGTGCAGGACCCAAAATTAGTGTGAAAAAGACAAAGTGGTAAAATCTTATTTTAATGATTTATCCAACCTCTCATTTATAGTATTCATATTGTTATCGATAAAAACACATTTATCAATAACTTCTTGTGGTAATTCGCATTTTTCTATTGTATTATTCAATGTTATATCAGATTTTACAATAGTCGGATGCACATCATGAAACCCCGGTAAATTATATTTGCTGTCGTCTTCTTTGTATTTAGGTTTTATGGTGTTAAAATCATGCTCAAAATATCCCCAATTACAAAAATCATATATTTTTTTCATTGTTTCGCGTGGGTTTTCAACTAATTCATTGTATGTAATAAACAAAAACGTGTTTTCTTGATTATTATGTTTTGCATATAAAACACCGTTTAACGAACGCATTATTGGTTCGCTATTTAAATTCAAAAATTCATGGCAGTTTTTTTCGATGTTATTTTTTTTGTATAATTTACAAAATGAATTCACTATTTCCAAAATAGGACGTTCCAATACAATAATCTTGATGTTTTTGTCAATATATTTTTTCAAAAGTGATATATTGTCTGGCATCGTCCATGAACGACATTTATCCACGATTATTTTTTCGTTTTCATCAATATTGTTATAGTATAGTTGTGGGATAGACGAAATTAATTCTGTGACACTGGATTCTCGGTTATTTGCAGTAATTTGTTCTCTCGAAGTAGTACTACATGATACATGCATATCCCACATTAATTGACATACAGCGGAATTTCCTTCGGCATGGATAGTGGGATTTTGAGATAAGATAGCGGATAAAAGCGTGGATCCTGCTCGCGGTAATCCACTCAAACAAACAAATTGTTCGTATTTTTTCATTGATGGTGGATTTTGTTGTTTGTTGGGTTTATATTACAATATGAATGTGTTTAATTTAGTTATACTTTATATATTAAAAGAATGACACCTGCTCCACCACTACCACTACTACCACTACCACCAATATTATAACCACCTCCACCGCCTCCACCACCTCCACCTCCACCACCATAATAACCTCCTCCTCCTCCACCACCACCAGCACTATAAGAACCACCTCCAACACCACCAGAACCTCCACCAGCACCACCATAACCACCTCTACCAGCATTATATCCACTACTAAAAGTTCCACCACCACCACCATATTGACTATTTCCACCTAGATTATTATAAAAAACACCACCAGCACCACCAGATAAATCAAAACTAACACCACCACCATTCCCACCACTAACACCATTTTCACCATTTTCACCACCACCACCACCACCACCGCCTCCGCCACCAAGACCAC
>JGI25914J50564_10000758_pt1 | contig 10935 bp, 16 predicted proteins | sample LauGreSuBDMM15SN_2_FD_50564 | JGI IMG/M metagenome (IMG submission 50564) | reverse complement strand
AAAACAAACGCCCCCTCAAGGCAGACAACGACCAACACAATGCGTGCCCAGGGCTGCGCCCACACTTCGCGCACAGGATCTAGCAGACGGATTGCACCACTTGCTGGCACCTCGACAACACTGCGGCGACGAGAAATTAACAGCGAGCCGACCACCAGATAAACAACCGCCAAAAAAACAAACGCCCAACGCCATCCGACAGTATCTGCAAATACTCCGCCCAACAACTGGCCGATGGCAATGCCAGAAATCGAACCCAGCAGATATCTCGCAAGCGTCGCCTGTCGCTGTTCGTAAGGCACATGATCACCAATCCAAGCCATCGACAACGGGATAATGCCAGCTGCCGTTGCGCCTGAAATGAAGCGCCCCAATTCGAGGATGCCTAGCGTTGGAGCACTGGCCACTAACAGACTGCCGGCCGCACAACCAAACGTCGCCAGCGACAACACGAAGAACTTGCCATAGCGGTCACCGACTGGGCCATAGAAAAATTGCATGACGCCATAGGCGATTGAAAAGTAAGTGACCGCACTCGAGGCTTGAGCCGTGCGCACNCCAAACTCACTGGCCAACACNGGCAACAAGGGGTCGCAAATNCGAAATGCNCTAGAGCTTGCAAAAGCGGCCAGTGCTAGCAGGATAATGACCGGCATGGTCGAGGTCGAAGTGCTCGGCAGTGGCTGCGATGTCATGAAGCGTGAGTTCGTTGAGGCGTATCGAACGTCATTTACGCACCGAGTGGTTGCGTCTGTCTACTTATTTCACTGAAAGTACGCGATCAAGGTTTGCTGCAAAACGGTTGGCCTCCTGAAAGCCCACTACACGCACGTCTTTTCGTTCACGGCCACCTGGCTCAAAAAAAATGATGCCTGGCGGCCCAAAAAGTTTGAACCGCTTAAGCAGCGCGCGATCCTCTGCGTTATTTGCGGTCACATCGGCTTGCAGCAACAGTAACTGATCCATCCGCTGCGCGACATTGGGTTTAGTGAAGGTGAAGGCCTCCATTTCTTTACACGAGACGCACCAATCCGCATAAAAATCGAGCATTACTGGGCGCGTTGCTTGTGCGAGCAACGTGTCAAGTTCGGCGATCGAGCGAATACGTTTAAAAGTTGGGTGTGCGCCGTTAGATGACAAGGCAGACTGAGCACGCGGCGATGTGGCTGATGGCTGACCACTTGCTTGACCTAGCAAGAGACTTTTTGATGAGCTCGCTGTCGTTGCGCCGCTTGGCCTGCTCGCATTATTGGTAACCGTTGTGGGTCCGCTTGATCCACTTGCGTTCTTGTCAGCGATTGCAGAGATCCCTGGTACACCTGCATTTTTTTCACTTGTCGCGGCAAGTGCCGGGCTGACCGCTGCATTGTCACGGGCAAGATGAGACAAAGGCTGTAGCAACGAGCGGCCGCCGCTCGCAATCCCCAACAACCAAATGAAACACAGTAAGGTCAGCAGCAACCCCAGTGTTTTACGCAATAAGCCGCTAAATCCTGCCTCGGGGCCAAGCGCCTCAAAGGTCCGTAACAACACGGCTGAAAACAACACCAAAATTGCCCAGCCAAGAATCTGTAACCATGTCGGCAACATCGGCGTCACCATCCACCACGCGGTCGCAAACAACAACACGCCAAAAAACTGTTTAACGCCTTCCATCCAGGTGCCCGTGCGTGGCATCAATTTTCCCGCAGAGGCGCCCATTAACAACAGGGGGACTCCCATTCCCCACGCCATCGCAAACAACGCTGAGCCGCCTAGCAACACATCGCCAGTTTGCGAGATGTAAAGTAGGGCGCCTGCCAGTGGCGCTGCCACACAGGGGCCCACGATTAACGCAGAGAGTGCGCCCATTAAGGCGGCGGCCCCAAGGCGCCCGCCTAAAATAGAATTGTTTTTTACGCTTAGCTTAGTTTGAATACTTGACGGCATTTGAAACGTAAAGACGTCAAACATTGATAAGGCCAAGGTAGCAAGGAGCAACGCAAACAACGCTAGCACCCAAGGCGTCTGCAACCAAGCCGCCAAGCCCGCGCCGCTTAACCCCGCCGCGACACCAAGCGCCGTGTACACAACAGACATACCGCTGACATAGGCAAGCGCTAGTAAGGTGCCTCGTGCGCGAGAAACCTGGTGTTGCTCGCCGACTAGCAACACGGACAAAATCGGCACCATGGGCAAGACACAAGGTGTCAACGCCAATAACAATCCCAATACAAAAAATAGCAACACGATTTCAACCAACGCCGTCGAGCCCAGCAACTCGGCCAAGGTCAGATCATTTTCAGCAAACACTAGCTCGCGCCACTGCCCGTCAAGCAACCGGCTAAACAAGCTTTGAGGGGCTGGCGCAATCAGCGTGTACCCAGGGAGCTTTGCCTGCGTGCTCACGGTCACAAAAAAATCCATAGGGGGATAACAGAGCCCCGCGTTCGCACAGCCTTGGCCGGTCAGCTTAATGTTNTGTGTNTGTTCGGGCGTCTGTGGTGACGCCTGGGTGGAAGCGACTAGCGGAAGAAGAATTTCAATATCTTTAAAATATAGCTCCATCTCTTTATCAAAGGTTGGATCGTATTTGATCTGTCCCCTCGGAAAAATAGGCTCGCCCAATTTGAGCGTGGGTGTTTGGGCGACAAATTCAAAGCGCTCGCGGTACATGTAGTAGCCGGGGGCGATTTTGAATCTAAGGCTCAGGGTATTTTTGTCTGTGCCAACAACTTCAGCCCGTAAGACAAAGGCTTTTTCTGGGTCTAAAAAGCCATCCCCGGCCGCGTATATGGCTGGATGAAATAGCGCAGCCATTGCCACCATAAAGAGGGCAACAAACGTCAGCGCCGAGGTGCGCGGGCTAAACCCGTTGAACATCGCTGTCACTCTAAACCCATCGTTGTGTGGTGCCGAACCCAATCCAGGTACGGCGCGTAGCCACCTGAAACGGGCACGACAAGCGCTTCGGGCAAGTCATAGGGATGAAGTGCCACTAACCGCTCTATCAGGCGCNCTTGCTGCGCTNGGGTCGTTTTAATGACCAAAGGAATCTCTTGGGTTTCGTGCATCGCTGACTCCCACTCGTAGACCGACAACACCGGTGCGCCAATATTAATACAAGCAGCGAGTCGCTCTGCTAATAGACACTTTGCGATTGTCTTTGCACACTCAAGATCTGGCGTGTGAGTTAAGACGAGGATNACGTCAGACGGTTGCATTGGGATACCAGATTTTTGCTAGCGGAAGCGGCTAGTTGCCTAGACCGGCTTTACTGAATTCCTANAATAGTTTTGCTGATTATCTGGAATTGTTTTATTAACTACAAATAATACTTTTACTAATTTTCTAGGGTCGTTTTACGTCGTCAGGAGGCAAAAAAGCCTCTATTCAGAGGCCTTTTTTACTTTAATCAAACCAGCACTTATTCTGCTGCGTCTTCGACGACTTCGTCAGCAACGAGTGGGCGGTCAACCAGTTCCATGAAGGCCATAGGTGCGTTGTCGCCTTGACGGAAACCCATTTTTAATACGCGGGTATAACCGCCATTACGCTCTGCGTAACGTGGGCCGATGTCTGCAAAGAGCTTCAACACGATCTCGCGGTCGCGCAAGCGTGCAAAAGCTAGGCGCTTGTTTGCCAGTGTTGGGCTCTTACCCAAATTGATCAGAGGCTCGACGATACGACGCAACTCTTTTGCCTTTGGCAAAGTTGTTTTGATGGCTTCGTGAGTCAAAAGTGCAACTGCCATATTGCGAAACATTGCAAGACGGTGGCTGCTAGTGCGGTTTAGTTTACGTAGACCGTGGCCGTGGCGCATGGGGATATCCTTATTGAATCTATTAAGAGTATTTCTACTCGGGTGGTTTCAGCTCTTCTATCAGCTAGTGGTGCACTAAGCACCTTATGCTGCGGGCCGGTTTAATAAAGTTTTTAGTACTACTTATCGTTTACCTCTTGCTTCTTTATTTCTTACTTCTTTACTTGTTACTTTTTACTCTTTGGTGCTTACTTTTTACTTTTAGATTTACTCAACCTACTACCAAAAGACGGTGACGGCGGCAATGCCGTCACGCGTCAAGTGTTTAAGGACGCTCGAGGCCCATTGGTGGCCAGTTGTCTAATTTCATACCAAGCGTCAAACCGCGCGCAGCCAACACTTCTTTGATTTCGTTGAGTGACTTGCGGCCCAAGTTAGGCGTCTTCAACAATTCGTTCTCTGAGCGTTGAATCAAATCACCGATGTAATAAATGTTTTCAGCTTTCAAGCAGTTCGCCGAGCGCACCGTTAACTCAAGATCATCAACTGGGCGCAACAACACTGGATCAATCTGTGGCGCACCGCGATTAGGCGCTTCGTAAGAATCGCCTGCACCTTCAAGTGCAGCGAACACAGAAATTTGATCCATCAAAATACGGGCTGACTGACGCACGGCCTCTTCTGGGCTGATGACGCCGTTTGTTTCAACGTCAAGCACGAGTTTGTCGAGGTCAGTACGCTGTTCGACGCGAGCGTTTTCTACAGAGTAGCTCACACGGCGCACGGGGCTGAACGATGCATCCAACACGATTCGACCAATGGTGTGGGCACGATCGTCGATCAGTGCACGCACGTTACCTGGCACATAGCCACGGCCTTTCTCAACTTTGATATGCATTTCGAGCTTGCCGTTATCGGTAAGCGTTGCAATCACCTGATTGGGATTTACGATTTCAACATCGTGTGGCAATTCAATGTCAGAGGCCAACACCGGACCCGCACCTTGCTTACGCAAGACCAAGGTCAACTCGTCACGGCTGTGTAACTTAAACACAACACCTTTTAGATTCAGCAGAATGTCTACAACGTCTTCACGCACACCAGGGATCGTTGAGTACTCGTGCACAACACCGGTAATTTGCACTTCGGTTGGCGCATAGCCAGTCATCGAAGATAACAAAATNCGNCGNAAGGCGTTGCCTAAGGTNTGGCCATAGCCACGCTCAAAGGGCTCCATGATGATCTTTGCATGGTTTGTGCCGACTGGTTCGACTTCAATCGAACGGGGCTTCAGAAAACTTTGTGACATGTCTGCGATTCCTTTTCAATACCCTCGGCTCATTACACCGATAAGGCTGATGGATAGAGAGTGCTAATGTACTGAAAGCACAGCCTAAAACGAACTGGCTGGCTAACGTACAGGGTCATAACGAACAAGCGGGCTCGCGGCAGTTAAGCCGCAAGCCCGCTCAATGCTTAGCGTGAATACAATTCTACAACCATTGACTCGTTAATATCGCGAGCGACATCAGCACGGTCAGGCGCTTGCTTGAAGGTACCCACTAACTTCACTGTGTCAACTTCAACCCATTGTGGGATGCCGTTGCCGGTAGCAAGGACGAGTGACTCGGCGATACGCGCTTGGCCTTTGGCTTTTTCGCGAATCCCAATAATGTCACCCGCTTTGATGATCATTGACGGGATATCAGCAGTGTGACCATTTAACTGGATTGCACGGTGTCCAACCAATTGACGCGCTTCAGCACGCGTTGAGCCAAAGCCCATGCGATACACAACGTTGTCAAGGCGTGACTCAAGCAATTGAATCAACTGCTCGCCAGTGTTGCCCTTGCGGCGCTCGGCTTCTGCAAAGTATTTGCGAAACTGTTTTTCAAGCACGCCGTACATACGCTTTAGCTTTTGCTTTTCGCGCAGCTGCAAACCGTAATCAGACGTACGAGCACCTGAGGTACGGCCATGCTGGCCTGGCTTAGAGTCAAGCTTGCACTTTGACTCGAGCGAGCGACGTGCGCTCTTTAAGAACAGATCAATACCCTCGCGGCGCGAGAGTTTACATTTAGGACCAGTGTAACGGGCCATGTAGCTTCTCCTTAGATGCGACGACGCTTGGGTGGACGGCAGCCGTTGTGCGGTACGGGCGTGATATCGGCAATGCTCGAAATCTTAATGCCCAACGCGTTCAACGCACGCACTGAAGATTCGCGACCTGGGCCGGGGCCCTTGATACGAACTTCAAGCGTTTTGATGCCGTATTCAATGGCCACTTTGCCGGCTGTTTCTGCAGCAACCTGCGCTGCAAACGGCGTCGACTTACGTGAACCTTTAAAGCCAGCACCACCTGATGTCGCCCACGACAGAGCATTGCCCTGACGGTCGGTGATGGTGATAATGGTGTTATTAAAGGATGCGTGAACGTGCGCAATGCCGTCCGATACATTCTTTTTAACCTTTTTGCGAACGCGAGCTGCGCCGCCGGCAGAAGCTTTAGCCATCTTCTAATCCTTATTATTTCTTCAAACTTGCAGCAGCGCGACGCGGGCCCTTGCGGGTGCGAGCGTTGGTGCGAGTGCGTTGACCGCGCACGGGCAAGCCGCGCTTGTGGCGCATGCCACGGTACGTACCCAGATCGATCAATCGCTTGATCGAGAGCTGCACTTCGCGACGCAGATCGCCCTCAACCGAGAACACACCTACGTGTTCACGGATGCGCTCGAGTTCTGCGTCGTTGAGATCTTTGACCTTCTTCGACAGAGGGACGCCAGCCGCTTCGCAAATTTTGCGAGCACGCGTGCGACCTATCCCGAAAATGGCGGTCAAACCAATTTCTGCGTGCTGATGCGGCGGAATGTTGATGCCAGCAATACGAGCCATGACTGTTCCTTGATGTATTAACCTTGACGCTGCTTGTGACGCGGTTCAATGCAGATTACCCGCACTACGCCGTGACGCTTAATAATTTTGCAGTTGCGGCAGATCCGCTTAACCGATGCCATTACTTTCATGGTTGCTTCCTGTTAATTTACGTAACCCAGCCGCTTATTTAGAGCGGAAAACGATTCTAGCGCGCGTTAAATCATAGGGGGTGAGTTCCACTGTGACTTTATCGCCCGGCAAAATCCGGATGTAGTGCATTCGCATCTTGCCTGAAATGTGACCCAATACCACATGGCCATTTTCTAACTTGACACGAAAAGTTGCATTGGGAAGATTCTCTAGAATCTCACCTTGCATTTGAATGACGTCGTCCTTTGACATTACTCTCGCTTATCTCATTGGTAGATTCGCGCCCTTGAAGTTAGACTTCTTGAGCAGTGAATCGTACTGGTGTGACATCATGTAGGCTTGCACCTGTGCCATGAAATCCATCGTAACTACAACAATAATCAGCAAAGAGGTGCCGCCAAAGTAAAACGGCACATTCCAACGCATGACTAAGAACTCTGGCAACAAACACACAATGGTGATGTACAGTGCGCCAGCTAAGGTCAGGCGCATCAAAATCTTGTCAATGAAACGGGCGGTTTGATCGCCAGGACGGATGCCCGGTACAAACGCGCCACTTTTCTTTAAATTATCTGCTGTCTCACGGCTATTGAACACCAGCGCTGTGTAAAAGAAACAGAAGAAAATAATCGCGGTTGCGTAAAGCGTAATATACAGAGGCTGACGTGGCGCCAAGGCTGCAGCTAAATCACCCAACCAACGCATACCCTCGGTATTTGAAAACCAACTCGTAATCGTAGCTGGAAACAAAATAATCGACGACGCAAAAATTGGAGGAATCACACCAGCCATGTTGAGCTTTAAGGGCAGATGTGATGTTTGACCACCGTACACTTTGTTTCCAACCTGACGCTTCGCGTAGTTCACCGTGATCTTACGCTGGCCACGTTCAACTAGTACGACAAAGCCTGTTACCAGCACAACTAAAGCAACGATAAACAGGGCCGACAAGGCTGACATCGCATTGGTACGAACCAAATCCAACAAACCGGCCAAAGCGCTCGGAAGGCCTGCCACAATACCGGCAAAAATGAGAATCGAAATGCCGTTGCCTAAACCACGTTCAGTAATTTGCTCACCTAGCCACATCACAAACATCGTACCGGTAACTAAGGTGACGATTGTGGTGACACGAAATAGCATGCCTGGATCAATAACCAGACCAGGTTGTGCTTCAAGCGCAACCGAGATACCAATCGCCTGGATTAAGGCAAGTCCGACAGTGCCATAGCGCGTGTACTGAGTAATCTTGCGACGACCTGCCTCACCATCTTTTTTGATTGCTTCAAGCGTAGGCACCACAACTGACATTAGCTGCATGATGATCGATGCAGAGATGTAAGGCATGATGCCTAAAGCGAAAATAGAAAAGCGCTCTAGTGCACCCCCCGAAAACATATTGAAGAGACCAAGGATGCCGCCTTCATTCTGGCGAAAAAGATCTGCCAATGCGTCTGGGTTGATACCGGGCACCGGGATATGCGTGCCTAATCGATATACCACCAAGGCGAGAACTAAGAACACGAGACGGCGTCTTAGGTCGCCGTAACGTGGTCCTGCTTTACCCTGAGGTTGTGCTGTTGCCATTCTTTATCCGTCTTAAGCGACTGTGCCACCGGCGGCTTCGATCGAAGCACGCGCGCCTGCTGTTGCACCAATACCTTTTAAGGTAATTTTGCGTGTCAGCTCGCCCGACTTAAATACTTTTGCGTAGCGGACTTGTGTACCGACCACGCCAGCTTGCTTCAAAACCTGAACATCGATTTCGTCAACAGGCAAGGCTTGCAAGTCTGACAAACGGACTTGTGCGTAAAGATGGTCATCAAGTGTGACAAAGCCACGCTTTGGCAAACGACGCTGCAAAGGCATTTGACCGCCCTCGAAGCCCACTTTATGGAAACCACCAGCGCGCGAGCTTTGGCCTTTATGACCACGGCCTGCAGTTTTACCTAAACCCGAACCGATGCCACGACCGACACGGCGCTTATAGTGCGTCGAGCCTGCTGCTGGTTTGAGCGTATTCAGTTGTGTAATAGACATCATGATCCCTTTCAGACTTCTGTCGCCGTAACGAGATAATCAACCTTGTTGATCATGCCGCGCACTTCAGGAGTGTCTTTGAGTACTTTTGTGCTGTTGATACGACGCAAACCCAGGCCACGCACGGTTTCGCGGTGGTCTTTTTTGCAACCGATTGTCGAGCGCACCAAGGTGACTTTGACTTGTTTTTCTGCCATGACTTACCCCAAAATCTCTTCGACGGTTTTGCCGCGTTTAGCAGCAACTTCCGACGGGGTGAGAGACGCGCGCAAACCATTCAGTGTGGCACGAACCATGTTGTAGGGGTTGCTTGAGCCGAGGCTTTTTGCCACGACGTTGCGCACGCCCATCACATCAAAAATCGCACGCATTGGGCCGCCAGCAATTACGCCAGTACCTTCTGCTGCGGGTGAAATTAGTACCTTTGAGGCGCCATGCTTTCCCACAACGGTATGGAACAAGGTGCCGTTTTTCAAAGAAACCTTGAACAGTTCGCGACGCGCCTGTTCCATGGCCTTTTGAACTGCGACTGGCACTTCACGTGCCTTACCTTTACCCATTCCGACGCGGCCATCGCCATCGCCTACAACGGTCAAGGCAGCAAAGCTCATGGTACGACCACCCTTGACGACTTTACTGACGCGGTTGACCGCAATCATTTTCTCGCGAAGACCGTCATCCCGCTCTTCAGGACCGTTTTTACGTTGCTCTTTAGCCATTTTGACTGTTCCTCGCTTAAAACTTCAGACCGGCTTCACGCGCGGCATCGGCCAAGGCTTTTACACGGCCGTGGTAACGGAAACCCGAACGATCGAAAGCAACCAGTTCAATACCGGCCGCTTTGGCTTTTTCGGCGACACGCTTGCCAATCAAAGCAGCTGCAGCGGTGTTGCCGCCCAAACCAGTTTGACTTGCGAGCTGTTGACGCACTTCAGCTTCAACAGTTGAGGCCGAAACCAAAATACGATCACCGTCAGGCGAAATAATATTTGCGTAAATATGCTGATTCGAGCGGAAAACCTGGAGGCGATTAACTCGCAACTCAGCGATTTTCTTGCGCGTCGGTACAGCACGACGCAAACGGGAAATTTTTTTGTCCATGATGTTTCCTTGTTTGCGCGATTATTTCTTCTTGGTTTCTTTGATGATGACATGCTCGCCAACATAACGAACGCCTTTGCCCTTGTAGGGCTCTGGCGGACGGTATGCGCGAAGTTCTGCAGCCACCTGCCCAACGACCTGCTTATTCGAGCCCTTTAAGACAATCTCTGTCTGGGTAGGGCATTCGGCTTTTACGCCAGCAGGCATCGCATGAATCACATCATGCGAGAAACCAAGTTGTAATTTAACCGCGTCACCCTGGACGGCGGCACGATAGCCCACACCGACCAAAGACAGCTTGCGCTCAAAGCCCTGACTCACACCGATAACCATATTGGCTACCAACGCACGAAGGGTACCTGACATTGCTTTGGCTTCACGTGAGTCATTTGCAACGATGAACGACAATTTGCCGCCATCTTCGTTAATGATCACGTTGCCAGTTAAGGTCTGTGTCAGTGTGCCCAAGGGGCCTTTGACGGTGATCAGATCTGGCTTGATCGACGCTTCAACGCCCTTAGGGATTTCGACTGGATATTTTGCAATACGTGACATGGGGTCTTCTCCTTAAGCCACGTAGCACAAGACTTCGCCACCCACGCCATTGGCGCGAGCTTTGCGATCAGTCATGACGCCGCGGGAAGTCGAGACAATTGCCACGCCTAAGCCGTTCATCACTTGTGGAATACTGCCGTTACCTTTGTACACACGCAAGCCAGGACGCGAAACGCGTTCGATGCGTTCGATCACAGGACGACCAGCGTAGTACTTCAGGACGATTTCAAGTTCAGGCTTTTGGACCGTACCTTTAATCTGAAAACCGTCAACATAACCTTCATCTTGAAGCACGGCAGCAATCGCTGCCTTCAGCTTAGAGGAGGGCATGGTCACCGTTGGTTTATCTACCTGCTGCGCATTACGAATGCGAGTCAGCATATCGGCGATTGGGTCGCTCATGCTCATGTTTTATTCTCCTACCAGCTAGCTTTGGTCATGCCGGGGATTTCACCCTTCATAGCCAATTCGCG
>JGI25914J50564_10000757_pt1 | contig 10939 bp, 10 predicted proteins | sample LauGreSuBDMM15SN_2_FD_50564 | JGI IMG/M metagenome (IMG submission 50564) | reverse complement strand
TGTGACCGGTGGCTTGACTGCCAGGAATTGATACAGCTGTAGTAATTAAAAATATCAATAAAGTAGTTAGATGGGTGGCAAATTTATTAAACATAAGTACCTCCACCTTCAACATACTCTTAGATACATTTTTGTCAATGAAATTCAATGATAAAACAAAGNTATTTGCCCTTATTTCATTATTATTAGCACCCAATTAAGCGGGGGCATAGNCCGGGAGAGTGTTACCAGTTTTGAACAGGGTTACTTGCTAGTAGGGATNGAGTTAATCATGGTTGAGTTCGCCCAAACTAAGGAAGAGCAAACCATCGGCTTATCAAATCGGGCCCTACACGTCAATAATCAAATCATTCAAACTGAAAATCTCAAGGCTAGGTCATTAAAAATAGTAAAGAGTAAAAGCTCTCAAGTAAAATATGCTTTAGAGGCACCAAAAGGCTTCTTTAGTATGCATAATAATAAAATTAAAGATGAGGTAGTGATTTTTAAATAAAAAAGCCCCCGTTTTTAGGCGGGAGCTTTTTCTAAACTACTGTCAGATGTTAGAAATCCATTCCGCCGCCATCGCCACCTGGCATTGGCGCTGCACTCTTTGGCTCTGGCTTATCAGCAATTACCGCCTCAGTTGTTAAAAAGAGAGCAGCAATTGATGCAGCATTTTGCAACGCTGATCTTGTTACCTTTGCTGGATCGATAATTCCAGTTTTAATCATGTCTACATACTCACCAGTTGCAGCATCTAAACCAAAACCAGTTTCTAATCCGCGCACCTTCTCAACAATTACGCCACCTTCAAGGCCAGCGTTAATTGCAATCTGCTTTAGTGGAGCTTCAACTGCATACTCAACAATTTTGGCACCAGTTGCTTCATCTCCAGTTAACTTCAACTTAGCGAAGGCAACTTTGGATGCTTGAAGTAGGGCAACACCGCCACCGGCGACAATTCCCTCCTCCACCGCAGCCTTAGCNTTACGNACNGCATCTTCAATNCGGTGCTTGCGCTCTTTTAACTCAACCTCAGTTGCCGCGCCAGCTTTAATAACTGCAACACCGCCAGCAAGTTTGGCTAGGCGCTCTTGTAGTTTTTCTCGATCATAATCAGAGTCACTCTTTTCAATCTCAGCACGGATTTGATTAACCCGACCCTTAATTTGTTCAGCATCTCCTGAACCCTCAACAATAGTTGTCTCCTCTTTACTGATAACAACCTTGCGAGCACTGCCTAATAATTCAACAGTAGTCTGATCAAGCTTTAGCCCGACCTCCTCTGAGATAACAGTTGCGCCAGTTAAAATTGCAATATCTTGCAACATAGCTTTACGGCGATCACCAAAACCTGGAGCTTTAACGCAACTGATTTAAATGTGCCACGAATCTTATTTACTACCAATGTTGATAAGGCTTCACCCTCAACATCTTCAGCAATAATTACTAGCGGCTTACCAGTTTGCATTACCTTCTCAAGAATTGGTACTAGATCTTTAATGTTTGCAATCTTTGAGTTAGCAATCAGGATATAAGCATCCTCCATAACTGTTTCCATACGATCGGTATCAGTTACAAAGTAAGCTGAGATATAACCCTTATCAAAGCGCATTCCCTCAGTTAGCTCTAATTCAAGACCAAAGGTATTGCTCTCTTCAACAGTAATTACGCCCTCTTTACCAACCTTATCCATCGCCTCTGCGATCATCTCACCAATTGTGGTGTCAGCTGCTGAGATAGATGCAGTTGCAGAGATCTGCTCTTTAGTCTCAACTGGCTTTGCCATCTTAAGTAATTCACTAGAGATCGCCTCAACCGCTTTTTCAATTCCACGCTTTAGTGACATTGGATTGGATCCTGCTGCAACATTTCGTAGTCCCTCGCGAACCATCGCTTGGGCAAGTACGGTGGCAGTTGTTGTGCCATCTCCGGCAACATCATCAGTCTTCTTTGCTACCTCTTTAACTAAATCTGCGCCAATCTTTTCCCATGGATCATCTAATTCAATCTCTTTTGCAATTGAGACACCATCATTAGTAATTGTTGGCGCTCCCCATTTTTTCTCAAGTACAACATTTCGCCCACGGGGCCCAAGGGTTACCTTGACCGCATCAGCTAATACATTCATGCCGCGCTCTAACCCGCGACGAGCCTCTTCGTTGAAAGCAATCATCTTTGCCATATTTTTTCTCTCTCCTCTATTTATGATTTACCGCTTAAAGTTAAAACAGGTGTTTTTATCACTCACACCTATAGAGTGCTAAAGCCAAATCTAGAGGATTTATTCCAGATGCGCCAAATGAGCGCCTGTAGCAGCGGTGTTAGGTGCTTTAGAGGGTAAAGCCGAGTTTGCTGGCAGAGCGAGCGCTGGTTCGGCCTTCACGTAGGCGACGTAGCCGCTTAACCAAAATTGGCTCGGCAAGTAGTGCCACCTCGCGATCAATTAAATTATTTAATGCTTGGTAGTAAGCAGGCGGGGTCATGTTAAATAACTCTTTAATTAAACTCTCTTTAGCCCCAGCATAACGCCACCAGCCTCGTTCAAAATCAAGCATCTTAATTTCAAGCTCTGATAAGCCAGCATTAGCTGGATCAGATACGGGCATTAAGAATTCAGACATGGGGCTATCTTAAAAGATGCCACTGACAAATATGCTCTTTTTGAGTTAGAGCGTGGCGAGAATCTCTGAAATATCAGATTCTTTAGTCCATGGATTAACAATGGCAAAACGAAGTATTGGTTTTCCTTTATGAGATGAGGGTGTAACAAAGCCAATCTGATCAGCTAATAATTTATCACTCCACTTTTCATAATCAGCAGCTAGCCAACCAACTCTTTCAAAGGCCACAATAGAAAGGGTTGGCTCAATTAATAACTTTAAATTTGGATGATTGGCCACCTTCTCGGCAGCATCTTTTGCAACACTCATTGTGCGCTCCATCGCCTTGGCATACTCATCAGTTCCATGGGCAGCAAGTGAGAACCAAAACGGTAAGCCACGTGCTCTTCTGGTTAAATGAATTGCGTAATCAGATGGATTCCAATCATTATCTTCATCTAATGTTTCAAGGTATGCCGCCTTTTGTAGNTGNGCACGTTTGGCAAGTTTTGGATTGCGATAGATCAGCGCACATGCATCAAAGGGAGCAAAGAGCCATTTATGGGGATCAACAATTAATGAATCTGCTAGCTCTACTCCATTAAATAAGTGCCTAACCGATGGGGCGCAAAGTGCNGCAAGTCCATATGCACCATCAATATGAAACCAAATACTGCGCTNCTTAGCTACTNCAGCAATTGCTTGCAGATTATCAATAATTCCAAGGTTGGTAGTACCGGCGGTTGCAACTAATGCAAATACTTGATGGCCCAGGTTTTCACTATGGTACTTATCAATGGCAGNNGCGCATGCATCACCTTGCAACGCNCCATCCTTATCTGGCTTAATTAAAAGTATGCCCACATCCATTACCTCAGCCGCTGATTTAATNGAGGCGTGTGAGTCAGCACTTGCTGCAATTACCCACCTGGTTACATCTTTACGTTTTGCTCTAAAGGTATTTCTTGCAGTAACTAATGCAGATAAATTTCCGATTGTTCCGCCCTGTACAAATACTCCACCTGCAGTAGCTGGCAAACCTGCTAAATCTGAGATCCATTTAAGTGCTTGATTTTCTGCAAATACTGCGCCCGCCCCCTCAAGCCAGGAGCCGCCATATAACGCACTTGCACCAACTACTAAATCAAAAAGGTTTGCATACTCACTGGGAGCGGATGGAATAAATGCTAAATACCTTGGGTGATCTGTTGAAATACATGCCTTGGCTAAGACCTCTTTAAATAACTTTAATGCTTCATGCCCACCTAAACCCTTTTGAGTAATTGTGTTACCAGCTAATTGGTTTAACTCTTCAAGAGTTTTTGGGCCATCTAATGGTGGATCTGTTCTAAGCCTAATTAATGAGTACTCAAGTACCTCTTTTGCTAACTCTTCAACCTCAGGTGTGAACTCATGCATCAGCGTGCTGCATAATCCTTGCGATTAGCGCTACGAATAATATTTCTAATCATGGTGGGAAAAACTAAGCCATGAAAGGGCAGTATCGCAAACCAGTAGAGCTGCCCACCTAGCCCACGTGGCAGATATGAGGCCTCTTGAATTACCTGACTTTTACCATTTGGTAATTTATTTATTTTAAACTCAAGCCAGGCTTTTCCAGGCAAAATCATCTCAGCGTATAACTTTAGGGATTGCTCTGGCTCTAATGATTCCACTCGCCAAAAATCTAAACTATCTCCTACCCGCAAGTGAAGTGGATCGCGCCTACCTCTGCGCAAGCCAACTCCACCAATCATCCGGTCTAATACACCGCGCAAATACCAGAGAAGNTCTGATCCATACCAGCCATTATCNCCACCAATTTTTTCAATTGAACTCCACAAACTAGCAATTGATGCATCGGTAATTTTTATTCNAGTGTCTTTATATAAAGTCTCACCAGCCCAATCTGGATCACTCTGTGCCTTCTGCCATGGCGCGATTTGTATACTCGCATCTGACCATCTAGTTGAGACTGTATTACTAGAAATATTAGTTAGCGCTAAATTAATTGCTCCAGCCACATCAATTAATCCCTCNTGCGGTAGCGGAATTAAGTGNTTAATTGATTTATTCGGATCTGCAACTACCTCACTAATTAATGAGCCAACTAATGGGCGGGCAAGTCCGGTTGGTACTGGTGTAACAAAACCAATCCAAAGACTAGAAAGCTTTGGCGTTAGCACTGGAACCTTAATAATCCAGCGCTTGCGAAGTCCAGATATCTTGGCAAACTTTTGCATCATATCTGCATAAGAAAGAATCTCAGGACCGCCAATATCAAAAATACCAGTAACTGGTTTTTCTAACTTTGCCGCATTTCTTAAATACCAAAGCACATCTCTGATCGCAATTGGGTGTGTTTTATTAGAGACCCACTTAGGGGTAGTCATTACTGGNAGTCGGTGAGTTAAGTGTCGCAACATCTCAAAGGAGGCAGAGCCTGAACCGATAATAATTCCAGCACGTAACTCCATAACTGGCACAGTTGTAGTTGCTAACTCTTTGCCCGTGTTAGCTCGTGAGGTGAGGTGCTTACTAGTCTTTGCATCATTATTAATACCACCTAAATAAATTATTTGGCTAACTCCAGCAACCTGCGCCGCTTTAGCAAAATTACGTGCCATTGCAGATTCGATCTCATCAAAATTTGGTCCTAAATTAATTGAGTGCAGTAAATAAAAAGCGGTATGAACGCCAGTTAAGGCATTTAATGTAGATTGATAATCAGAGGCATTTCCAACTGAAATTTCAACATCACCTGCCCAAGTATGGCTAGCTGCCTTATTCGCATCTCTTACAAATACCCTTACCTTGGCATTATCTGCAAGCAACGCAGTAACTAGCCGGCCTCCAACATAACCTGAGGCACCTGTCACAAGAATTTTACGCGCATCACTCATGGTAGAAACAGTAGACTTAAAGCGATGAATAAACCAAANGTAGTTATTTTAGGTGGCGGATTTGGTGGTCTGGCTGCTGCTCGGGCNATGAGTAAAACTGCCGATGTGACTGTGGTAGATCGCCATAATTTTCAAACCTTTCTGCCGCTGCTGTATCAGGTTTCAACTGCTGGCCTTGCTGCCGATCATGTGGCTTATCCCATACGTGGAGCGCTACGGAAAACTAATACTAAGTTTCGAATGGCAAGCCCGATCTCAATTGACCATAAAAATAAAGAGGTTAAGTTAGATAGCAGTGAGATTTTAAAATTTGATCACTTAGTTGTGGCCCTTGGCTCAGTAACCGCTGACTTTGGTATTCCCGGGGTAAATGAGCACACCCTTGGCATGAAAACAGTTCATGAAGCATTAGCTATTCGGGCTGAAATAATGCGCAGATTTGAAGATCTTTGTAGATTTGAAGATAACACTAAATTCTCTATCGCTGTAGTTGGTGGTGGTCCAACTGGAGTTGAGATGGCTGGTGCGATTGCAGAGTTAATTCGTGGACCACTTAAATCTGATCAAGCAAATGCTGCTGCTCATATTGATATTAGTTTGATTGAGGCTGGTCCGAATCTACTACCATCATTTGCACCATCTTTATCTGCGAAAACTAAAAAGGATTTAGAAAAACTTGGCGTTAAGGTTTTACTAAATACACCAGTTAAAGCTGTTGAACATCGAAAAATAATACTAAATGATAATTCAAGTATTCCGGCAGAGATTACAGTTTGGGCAGCGGGGGTTAAAGGCTCAGATGCCATGGCGCAATTATCGCTGCCAATACTTAATAATAGATTAGCGGTTGAGCCAACTATGCAGGTTAAAAATTATCCAAATATCTGGGCACTTGGTGATATTGCAGGGGCGCTAGGTAAAGATGGCAGGCCGCTACCAATGGTTGCCCCAGTTGCTATCCAACAAGGAAAATTTATTGCTAAACAAATAGCAAGAGTTGTTGAAAATAAGCCGCTAAAAGTTTTTAAATACTTAGATAAGGGTTCAATGGCAACTATCGGTAGAAATAAAGCGGTGGTTCAGGTAAAGGGATTAAAGATTTCTGGTCCAATTGCTTGGTTAATCTGGCTCTGGCTACATCTATTTTATCTACTGGGCGGGCGAAATAAGATCGGAACAATGGCGGATTGGACCTGGAATTACTTAACCTTTGATCGTGGCAATCGACACATCATGGATTCCTACTAAATTTATTAAGTAAATATGCCAAAACCAATCTACCGAAAATTTATTGAGGTTGATCGGCACCAGATTTGGTCGGTTAAGTGGCAAAACAATGGTCAGCCAGTTGTCTTACTCCATGGTGGTTTAAGCCATACTGCGAAATGGGAGAAGCAAATACTTCCAGCTGTTGCAAAAACTCATCAACCATTTGCATATGACCGCACCGCACATGGTTACACCAAGGTAAGAGCTGGCTATATGCACTTTGATTTTCAAGTNAATGAGTTAATAAATTTTNTTAAAACTGTAGTAAAAAAGCCGGCNCACATAATTGGCTGGAGTGATGGCGGCAATATTGGCTTACTTGCTGCAATAAAGCGACCAGATCTAATNAAATCCTTAGTTGGAATCGGCATGAACTACACCTATGACGCAGGACTCTCATTTGATTTAAATACAGTCGAGGCAAGTGAGGAAGAGAGTGCTAATTTTGTGAAGATGACTGGGCAGGATCCAAAGCTCTTACTTGAGATTAAGCGAAAAGCATTTAAAGTTTGGGAAAGTGAGCCAAAGTTAAAGTTATCTAATTTAAAGAAAATTAAATGCCCAGTATTGGTATTAGCAGGNGATGATGAACCCTTTAATAGCAAGATGACCTTTGAAATGTATGAAGCGATTCCTAATGGCAGATTAGCGGTAATTCCTGGTGCATCTCATGCGGTTGTGAATGAGAAAACTAAGTTAATGCAAGAGGTAATTAAGGATTTTTATAAAACATTAGATTTTCCAATTACCAAGATGCCAAACCGTAGAGCAAAGCAACAAGAGAAGATTTTAAGAAACTCTTAACTCACCAACTGCCCCCGCTGGCACAAATGGCTTACTTGGAAATACTGCATCCACNTTTTTATATTGAGAGTTTTGCGCTGGTCTTGGATCTGTCTCACCTTTATTTGGCCACATTGAAAAAGCTCGCTCTGCTTGGGCTGTAATGGTTAGTGATGGATTAACGCCAAGGTTTGCAGTAACTGATGCACCATCTACAACATGCATCGTTGGGTAGTTATAAACCCGGTGATATGGATCAATTACGCCATTACTTACTGAATCTCCAATTACACATCCACCAACAAAGTGGGCGGTAAATGGGGCATTTACTAAATCACCAATATGACCACCTGCAATACCACCATTATTTTGAGCAATTCTTCTAGCCACCTCATTGGCGGCTGGGATATAGGTTGCATTTGGATGCAGCGCATCATTTTTTGAGGTTAAGCGATATCCAAAGATGCCACGTTTACCAGTTACAGAGATAGCTGAATCAACATTTTGCATAATCAATGCCACAACTGTGCGCTCACTCCACTTTCTAACATCCATAATCTTTAAAACTAATGATGGTTTTGTTATCACCTGACGTAGCCACTGCTTTCTTCGATCTTTAATATTTACGCCATCTGTCATTACGGTTTGAAGTAGGCCCATAAAGTTGCTGCCCTTGCCATATCTAACTGGTTCAACATGGGTGTGATCATCTGGAAAGAAGGATGAGGTGATTGCAGAGCCCTTACTAAAATCTGTTCCACCCTTTGGCATAATTGAGCCGGTTAGCGCCTCACTATTTGTTCTAGATAACTTGCCTAGTTGATCTGAGATCTTAGGCAAAGTGCTATCTATCTTCATCTTATGCAATAACTTTTGGGTGTTATATGTGCCAGCGGCTACAACTACTTGAGAGGCTGTAAATGTGCGCCTTCCACCAAACCAGGCAGAGCTCTTTCGAGCAGTGATCTTCCAACTTCCATCTGCTAATTGTTCAGTTTTAATAACAGTATGTTCAGGAAATACCTTCGCACCAGCTTTTTCAGCAAGTCCTAAGTAATTTTTAGGTAAGGTGTTTTTTGCATTATGACGGCAGCCGGTCATGCAAGCACCACATTGCAGGCAGCCATCGCGATCAGGTCCAACTCCACCAAAGAAAGGATCCTTTGATTTAACTCCAATACCATCACCAAAATAAACACCGAGCGGAGCTAATTTAAATGTATGGCCTACTCCCATTTGATCGGCCACCTCTTTCATCGCTTTGTCAGAGGGTGAAAAGTATGGGTTTTGTGCAACACCTAACATTCGAGAGGCTTGGTCATACCAAGGAGATAACTCACTATCCCAATCGGTAATGTGTTTCCACTGTTTATCTTCAAAATAAGTGGCAGGTGGTTTATATAAAGTATTTGCATAAACTAATGAACCGCCGCCGACACCTGCGCCAGCTAAAATTAAAACATCGGGCAAAACATGAATTCTTTGAATTCCGCGAAGTCCAAGCCGAGGCATATAAAGAAATCGGCTTAACCGCCAAGAGGTCTTTGGAAAATCTTTATCGTTAAATCTTCTGCCAGCTTCTAAGACCGCTACTTTGTAACCTTTTTCAGTTAATCGAAGGGCGGCAACTGAGCCGCCAAAGCCAGAGCCAATAATTACCACATCAAAATCGGCGGATTTCATAATTAAACTCTACTTTGAATAATTATAAAAAATAAGCAGTTAAACCTGGAGCCCCCCGTCAGGATTGAACTGACGACCTGCCGCTTACAAGGCGGCTGCTCTACCACTGAGCTAGAGAGGCGGGTTGAGGGCGTAATTATGCCATGAATAAACCACCGCAATGCACGCAAGGATTTGAACTCTAAATCTAGTAAGTTGCCCGTATGCGCCTTGGAGTATTAGATGTTGGGTCAAATACTGTGCACTTGCAAGTAGTTGATACATCACCTGGTGCTAGGCCAAATCCAACATTTAACTACAAGGAAGAGCTTCGCCTCACTCAATACTTGTCAGAGGATAATTTTATATCTGATGAAGGCATTGAAAAATTGCGGAGCAGTATTAAACGAGCCCTTGAGCAATCAGCTTCAGTACAGACGCAGGAGTTACTACCATTTGCAACCTCAGCACTTCGCGAAGCACAAAATGGTAATCAAATTATTGAAGCAATAAATAAAGATTTTCATATTGACCTTCAGGTATTAAGTGGGGAGGAGGAGGCAAAATTAACTTTTTTAGCTGCCAGGCGCTGGTTTGGTTGGTCTAGTGGCAGATTGTTAGTTATAGATATTGGTGGGGGCTCCCTTGAAATGGCTGCTGGAGTTGATGAAAGCCCAGAGATTGCTACCTCACTAATTCTAGGTGCTGCACGATTAACCAAAGATTTTCTTAGAGGTGATCCTTATACCGACAAAAGTATTAGAGCTATGCGCGATCATATTGAGGACAAGTTAGAACAAATCTTGCCATCTTTAGTTAAGCATCAACAATCTGATCGCGCTATTGCTACTAGTAAGACGCTGCGAACTCTAGCTCGGCTTTGTGGTGACTGGTTTGATGGAAATGGAAATAATATAAGTATTGAGGCTATAAGAAAAGTTTCAGCAAAGCTTTCTGAAATGACAACTGATGAAAGATCTAAGCTGCCTGGTGTATCGGAAAACCGTGCCTCCCAAATAGTTGCTGGTGCATTTGTTGCAGAAAGTGTTATGCGAAATTTAAATCTAAAGCAGATGGAGATCTGCCCGTGGGCGCTTCGAGAGGGAGTAGTACTTAAGTGGATGGANTGGATGGAAGCTTAATATTTAGGCGCATCCAGGCGATCTATTTGAATAATCTCCTTACCACTGCGATGAATTACCCATCCATCTGCAGGTGATAATTTATCTTCATCTGCTTCAATCTCAGATTTTTTCGTTAACTTGTTAAGCATTTTTGGCAAAATTGGATTATGACTACAAATCAAAATGCGTTTATCCTCTTTTATTAGCTCACTTACATAATCAAATGCCTTCTCTTTATCTTTCTTATATGTGTTCTCACTTAACTTACTACTGACCTCTAATTTTATATCTAGGCCTTTTGCCATACTTTTTACAGTATCGTAGCAACGTACTGCATCTGAGCTATGAATTTGATCAATATTAAAAACCTGATAAGTAGAGAGCAGCCGCATAGCTTGATTTTGACCACTAGAACTTAATGGTCGATCATCATCTTCACCTTGCCATTCATCTCTAGTAATTGCCTTTGCATGCCTGAGTAAAATGAAGGGCTTAGAATTAAATTTCACTTTAACAAACTTATCAAATATCTCTTTATCAGTCTCATTTGTTAAAACTTCGATTACCTTTGTAATTGGGATCCATTTTAATTGATCAACCTCTGTATTGGTGC
>JGI25914J50564_10000742_pt1 | contig 11036 bp, 9 predicted proteins | sample LauGreSuBDMM15SN_2_FD_50564 | JGI IMG/M metagenome (IMG submission 50564) | reverse complement strand
GGTGATCGGGAGTTTGCGCTGCGCCTGCCATATTTATTAGTCTCAGTAGCTGGCCTNTTGCTATTTTTCTTTGCCGCTCCCAGATTAACCACAGCAAAGATTGAAGCGGCCCGCAGGGCTGCCAAGTAACCCTCNCCCCTGGGTGGGGTTGTGTAAAACCCCGAAAATAGGGCAGAATTCAAGGTAATTCAAGGAGTGTGGTGTGGGATTAGTCGACTTCTCATTCCATACCCTCTTGACCTAACCCTAGGAGAGTAAATGAAATTTAATCGTATGTCTAAGGTAGCACTTGTTGCCACTGCGGCTGCGGGCCTAGTTGCTGGAGCATTATTACCAGCAAACGCAGCAACCCGTTCCACAGTTGTAATTGTTACCTCCAACGCACTGACTGGCTTAAACCCTTCAGTATCGGAAATGAATCTAACAATCAATACCGATGTAAGTTACCTACAAGGCTTTGGATTTTACTGGTATGACGCTTCGCCAAAACTTGTAAAGAATCCAACCTTTGGCAGTTACAAAATAATTAGCCAAAAGCCATTTAGAGTTCAATACAAAGTAAATCCAGGCAAGGTCTGGTCAGATGGCACACCAATTACTGCAGTTGACTTGTTACTCACACACGTGATTTGCTCAAGCTCATACTCACTTGGTGCAGGCTTAGGAGATCCTAAGGATGCCGATGTCGCGCCTGGTTTTAACTCAGGCTGCTACGGCGGAGTTTATGACACCCACGCTGTTTATTTGCCAACCTTGTCTGCAGACAAAATGTCACTAACAATTGAGTACGATTCAGCAATTCCTGATTGGGAGATTAACGCTCCAGGACCATCCCCAGTTCACGCTCTTGTTCAGATGGCAGAGGGCAAGAAGTCTGCACAAAACGCTGCAGCAAACCTTGCTTCTAAGGCAAAGTTTGAAAAAGCTTTCTTAACATATGACAAGAAGCTTATGGCAGCCATGGGCAAGGTTTGGTCAAATGACTACAACATCAAGGAAGTTAACGCTCAAACCAATCCATTACTTCTAGTTGGTAACGGTGCTTTTCTCCTTAGATCTGCGGTTCCAAATGGCACCATTACTTTGGTAGAAAACCCAAGGCACAAGACAAATCCATCCGGTCCAAAGACTAATGGCATCAAAAACATCCAATTCAGAATCATCGATAATGCAACTGCAGCAGCACAGGCTTTGCGAAACCAGGAGATTGATATTTACGCTGGGCAACCAACTGCTGATTCAGTGGCATTGTTGAAAGCAATTCCGACTGCGAAAGTTGTTGGTGGAAGTAGCTCATTCTTCGAGCACATTGACCTTAGAGTTGATAAGGCACAAGGTGCAACGGTTGACTACAACGGCCCATTTGCTGGAGATAGCCAAAAGGCAAAGGATCTTCGTACAGCATTCTTGATGATGTATCCAAGAGATGAGATTGTTGAAAAGATCTTCAAGCCACTTAATCCTGGTTCAATACGATTGGATTCACCATTAATATTTCCAAGCGAGCCAGGGTTCAAAGAGATTACTGCAGTTAGCGGAGTCTCTAAATTCACTGAAGGCACACAGTCAAGCCGTGAAGCCGCAGCACTTGCATTAGTGCGTAAGCACTCAGCAACTGATGTAAAAGTGAACCTTCTTTGGGGAAATCCAAGTAATACTCGTCGAGCTGACATCATGCAGTTGGTGATACCAGCCGGAAAGCGTGCTGGATTTGAAGTTGTCGCTCCTGGAGTACAGGGTTGGTCATCTAAGTTAGCCGATAGCGGTTGGGATGCTCAGCACTTCGCATTTGGTAAGGGATCTCTTGATCAAAAGGGTATGGCCTCTCTCTACTGCACAGTTTGTGAATCAAACTACCTTGGAAATTCAAATGCCAAGATAGATGCAGCGGAGAAGAAGCTTGGAGCTACCTTGTTAACTCCAAAGCAAAGATTGGAACAATACATAATTATTGAGAAAGAGTTAATGGGTAATTCTGTATCTCTTCCAATCGTTCAATTCCCAGAGCTAGTTGGCGTAAATGGCAAACTGCAAAATATCAAGCCAGGCCCACTAGCACCACAGATAGTTCACAACTACTGGGAGTGGAGATATACCAATTAAGACCTTAAGTCTTAAGAGGTAATTGCTTAGTAATAAGTAGTTATAAGCGGTAAATTAAGTGGCGTTCAAAAAAATTTGAACGCCACTTAATATATTGTTTGCCTAAATTTCTAGAAGATTGAGATATAGATGCTGGCTTATGTTGCACGTCGCCTAGGCGCTCTAGTAATGATTCTTTTTGGCTCTAGTTTTATCGTTTACAACTTGGCTGCAATCTCATCTGATCCTTTAGAGGACCTTCGTACAAGTACTGCACCAAACCGTGAACAGTTAATCATTAATTTAACTCGAGAGTTACGTTTAGATTTGCCACCACCAGTTAGATACTTCATTTGGCTACGGGGCGTTTTAGGTGTATTTCTTGGCAAAGCAGATTTTGGACAAACTAGAGAGAACCAGCCAGTACTTACAGAGATCGTTGGTGCACTCCCTATCACTGTTAGATTGATATTTGTAGCAACTATTGTTGCCATTATTCTAGGAATTGGATTGGGAATTACCTCAGCACTTCGCCAGTACTCAAGATTTGATTATTCGATGACCTTTTTTGCCTTTTTGCTTTACTCCTTACCAATTTTTTGGGTAGCAGTTTTGTTGAAGCAATTTTTAGCCATTGATTTTAATGATTTTCTCGTTTCAGCTCAGATTTCACTTCCTGCAATAATTTTTGGCAGCATCATTGTGGGATTTTTTTGGGCTGCTATCTTCAGTGGAACAAAAAAGAGAGTATTACTGATATTTAGTGGAGTTTTTGTAGTAAATTCAGTATTCCTTTCCATCATTAGTGCAACTAAATGGTTCTTAAATCCAACGCTCGGTCCTATTGTGATTTTACTTGTCGCAGTTGGTATCGCTTTCGGAGTTACTTATCTATCCGTTGGATTGGAGAATAAATTAGTGGTAAAGAGTGCAGTGTTTTGCGCTGTAGTTGCATCTATCTTTTATTTCCCCGCACAAATTTTGCTTGATTCAAACCGACCTAGAGTTGGTTTATTGCTGATGTTTGTTGTATTAATCGGAGTAGCTCTGCTGGGGTCAGTGATATTTAATCGAATTGATCGAGGACCAATAATTCGGACTAACATTATTTTAGTAGTAATTATTGGTTTACTAATAGTTGTCGACAAGTTAACACAGGCTTGGCGACCATATCTTGAAAGTGATGATATTAATTATCGGCCAATTTCTACTTTTGGTCAGAGTACAGCCTGGTTGTTTGAGGTTCCCTTTTGGGTAAGATCTCTAGATATTGTTTTGCATATGATTTTACCAACTATTGCGCTGACATTAATTTCATTTGCTGGATATGTTAGATTCTCACGCGGAACCTTGCTAGAAGTTTTAAATCAGGATTACATAAGGACTGCTCGCGCAAAGGGTTTAACTGAGCGAACTGTAATTATGCGTCATGCTTTCCGAAACACCATGATTCCAATTACTACCATTATGGTCACAGATATAGTCTCTATTGTAGGTGGTGCGATTATTACCGAACAAGTTTTTGGATGGTATGGAATGGGCACCTTGTTTAATAAAGCAATAGTTTCCTTTGATTTGAACTTATTAATGGGCGTAATTCTGTTCCTATCAACGCTAGCTATTTTGGCTAATTTGATAGCTGATCTTCTCTACTCAGTGCTTGATCCTCGCATCAGAGTAGGAGCTGGAAAATAATGGCGCGCAAATCAAATAAAGGTTTAAACACTGGCGAAGAGGTACTTGATGGTAATGAAAATGCGATTTTTAACAAGGAAACTGAAGGGTTAAGTCAGGGCCAGATAATTTTAAAGCGCTTTGTGCGCCACCGTGCCGCGATGGTGGCACTGGTTTTCTTTACTACATTGGTGGCAATTGTTTATACAGCACTTGATTGGCGGATTGGAGATCCACGTAATCCACGGTTTACCATTCCTGGCTGGTGGAATTATGGTTTTGAAGATACGCCAGAGTTGTTAACCGAAGGTTGTCCAGAAGGAACACTGGGTTGTCCAACAATTGATTTCGTTCCATTTGTAGATGGTGATGGTGTCCAATTAGGCCAGCATCCATTTGGTCAAGATAATATCGGTCGAGATTACTTTGCGTTGGTAATGCGCGGAGCTCAGCGATCCATTTTGGTTATGTTTATTATTGGGTTGATTGCAACCACTATTGGAACAATCGTTGGTGCGTTAGCAGGATTTTTCCGAGGGTGGATTGATGCAATCCTAATGCGTTTAGTTGACTTTATCATCACAATTCCAGTAATTATCATCGGATCGGTAATTGGATTTCATTTTGGCAATAAGGGCGCTGCCTTCCTTGCCTTACTACTAGGGCTGTTCTCATGGACTGGATTATCCCGGTTAGTTAGAGGTGAATTTTTATCACTTCGAGAACGAGAGTTTGTTGACGCCGCTCGTGTTGCTGGTGCAACAAATCGACGAATTATCTTCAAGCATATTTTGCCTAACGCAATTGGAGTAATTATCGTCTCAGTAACATTGTTGATGTCAGGCGCAATTCTTCTGGAAACAGCACTGAGTTTCCTAGGCTTTGGTGTTACATCACCAGATGTCTCATTAGGGCTTTTAATTTCAAATTACCAAGATGCTTTTACAACCAGACCATGGTTATTTTGGTATCCAGGTTTATTTATTATAGCTATCGCACTTTGTGTTAACTTTATTGGTGATGGTTTAAGAGATGCTTTTGATCCTCGTCAGAGGCGCAGGCTTTCCAAAAGAGATAAAGAAAATGCCCGCGAGATGCAATCTCGCAGCGAAAAGGCCTAATTATGAATAATCAAAAGGAGAGTACCTGTGACCAAAAAAATCAGATTAATCCAAAGAGCTTTCTGATTGAATTGATACCTGTATTGAATCAGTTGAGGGTTATCAAGCCTTTTAAATGCAATTATTTTTTGGTTAGCAATGGCAGAGGCAACTCCAGAGTGGGAGCTAGGAGTTTGACCGGCTTGAATGCTGCCAGAGCTTTGAATATTCAAACCGCGCAACTCACTTTGATGAATCGATCTGCTGTGATACCTGCCCGGAGCAGGCGCAGCAAAGGCGTAGATTTGTTTGTTTCCATGACTTCCACCATGAGTCTTAATCGACATGGTGTAACGAGTGTCGATCTGTTCAACATCTTGCCAACCAATCAAGTGATGGGTAAATGGATTTACAATTTCAATCCCTTCATCAAAGAAAACAACTTTAGGATGGATAAAGATTTGGTAGCAGATCGAACAAACCAAAGTTCCCCAAATACTGGCAATGATCAATCCAAAGTTAAATCCATAATCAATAATTTGCAGATAGAGCATCGTGACCACTATCCAAAGGGCCATGCCCGCGAAAATGTAACCACTTTTAGGGCGAAAAATTTCAGGATTGTTCACCAGAGCATCTTCTCATGCACATCAGAAAAGCAGGTAGCGTAAATGTCAGATCCAGTACTACAAGTACGCAATTTCACTGTTGAGTTTTGGGTTGATGGCGCCTGGTATCCAGCTGCAGTCGATATGAATTTTGATGTTCAAGCAGGTAAAACCTTGGCCATTGTGGGTGAATCTGGATCTGGTAAATCCACCACTGCAATGGGAATTATGGATCTATTAGCCTCAAATGCGCGAATGAGTGGCAGCGTTAGGGTTAAAGGCAGCGAAATGATTGGGGTTCCAAAATCTCAACTTCGTAAGTTCCGTGGCCGTGAGGTTGCCTATATCTTCCAAGAGCCAATGACTGCATTAAATCCGGTTTATACAATTGGGTTTCAAATAGTTGAAACTCTTCGCACCCACTTTGATATGGGGCCAAAGGCTGCTAAAGCACGGGCGGTTGAGCTAATTTCCTTGGTAGAAATTCCAAACCCTGAGCTTTCCTTTNATAAGTACCCTCATCAACTCTCCGGTGGTCAACGTCAGCGAGCAATGATTGCTCAGTCACTAGCTTGTGATCCNTCTCTATTGATCGCAGATGAGCCAACTACAGCACTAGATGTAACAGTGCAGGCTGAAGTTCTTGATCTAATGCGCGGACTTCGCACCAAATTAAACTCTGCAATTTTGCTTATCACCCATGACATGGGTGTCGTTGCTGATATGGCGGATGAGATTTTAGTTATGAAGGATGGTTTAACAGTTGAGCATGGTTCTGCTGATCAAATCTTTAACAAACCAACCCATCCTTATACACAATCTCTGCTGAAATCAGTTCCAAAATTAGGTACGGTGAAGCAGCGCACAGCTATCGATAGCAAAAAGCAGCCGGTAATTAAATTAAGTGATGTAACTATTGCTTATCCAAAACGAGGACGAATTCCAGAGTTTGTTGCGGTAAGGGATTTTAGTTTAGAGATATTTCCAGGTGAGATTGTGGGCTTAGTGGGTGAGTCAGGCTCCGGTAAAACGACTGTTGGTCGAGCTGCGATTGGTTTAATTCCAATTAGGTCTGGAAAGCTAGAAATAGTCGGAAAAGATATTTCAAAAGCGACTCAAAAGGAGTTGTTCCCAATCCGTCGTCATACTGGAATCGTCTTCCAAGATCCCGCCTCTTCATTAAACCCACGTCTGCCAATTGGTGAATCAATTGGTGAACCAATACTGCTGGCCGGGCTTGCAAAGGGTGCTGAGTTAAACCATAAAGTAGAGGAGTTACTACAACAGGTTGAGCTGCCAAGATCTTATCGAAACCGCTTCCCACATGAGTTATCAGGTGGTCAACGTCAACGAGTTGGAATTGCAAGAGCTTTAGCTCTAACACCAGATCTATTAATTGCTGATGAGCCAACATCAGCGTTAGATGTTTCAGTTCAAGCAAGATTCTTAGATCTACTTCTAGAGCTTCAAGATAAGTTGAAGTTTGCCTGTTTGTTTATCAGCCATGACTTGGCAGTAGTAGATATTTTAGCTCACCGAATTGTGGTAATGCAGGAGGGTCGACTTGTTGAAGAGGGCGATCGAGATAGTATTTTAAAGAATGCTAAAAGTGATTACACCCGTCGATTAATTGCTGCTGTGCCAGTACCAGATCCAGCAGAACAAAAGAGGCGCCGTGAAGCAAGGCTGGCTGCTAAGTGATAACCAATGTAGATGCTGACTTTTTAGCGCTACCTCTTGATAATTGTTCTAATGCTGCCATCACAGCAGCTAAAGCTGCAGGTGCCTCACATGCTGATGTGCGAATAGAGAGAACTAGAACTGGCTTCCTCTCACTTCGAGATGCTAAGCCTGAGACTCAAACAGATGAAACAAACTTTGGAATTGGTGTTCGAGTAATCGTAAATGGGGCATGGGGCTTTGCATCCGCACCTGGTGTAAGTATTGAGCTCGCAAAGAAATTGGCTATCACTGCAGTTGAGATGGCAAAGACTTCAAAGCCATTATCAACTGATTTTGTTTCATTAGCCAAAGAGCCTGCCTACCCAAATCAAGAATGGGTATCTTCCTATGAAATTGATCCATTTGCGGTATCCGATAGTGAAAAAAAAGATCGTCTAGCTTCCTTAAGTAATAAATTACTTAGTAGTAAATCAGTTAATCACACTAGCGCACACACGCATTTTGTTAAGGAACAAAAGTATTACGCAGATATTTATGGCACCAGTACTACCCAGCAACGGGTAAGAGTACAAACCCAAATTGAAGCAATCTCAATTGGCGCTCATGGCTTTGAATCAATGCGCACCTTGGCCCAACCAGCTGGCTATGGCTGGGAGTGGATGGGAAATTCAATTTGGAATTGGGATGCTGAGATTGACCAGCTGCCAACATTATTGGCAGAAAAGGTTACCGCCCCATCAGTTGAACCGGGTAAGTATGACTTATTGATTCATCCATCAAATCTTTGGTTAACCATTCATGAATCAATTGGTCATGCAACTGAGCTAGACCGCGCAATTGGTTATGAGGCTAATTACGCAGGTACCTCTTTTGCTACCCCAGACAAGCTAGGAAAGCTTAAGTATGGCTCGCAGTTAATGAATGTAACTGGGGATCGATTAACTGAACATGGATTGAGCACAGTTGGCTTTGATGATGAGGGAGTTGCTGCGCAGAGATGGCAGATTGTAAAAGATGGAGTTTTAGTTGGTTACCAAACAGATAGGCGGATATCTGCTGTCGTAAATCAGGAGCGTAGCAATGGCTGTGCTTATGCAGACTCCCCAGGACATGTACCAATTCAACGTATGCCAAATGTTTCACTTCAACCTGACCCAAATGGTCCAACCTTAGAAAAATTAATTGAATCAGTAGATGATGGTATTTATATTTTAGGTGATAAATCCTGGTCAATTGATATGCAGCGTTATAACTTCCAATTTACTGGACAGCAATTTCATCGAATTAAAAATGGCAAGTTAGTCGGACAATTAAAGGATGTCGCATACCAATCAACTACTACTGATTTTTGGGGTGCAATGAAGCAGGTAGGTGGGCCCTCCACCTATGTCTTAGGGGGTGCTTTTAATTGCGGTAAGGCTCAACCTGGCCAAGTTGCAGCGGTAAGCCATGGTTGCCCGGCAGCCGTATTTAACAAAATTAATATTTTGAACACTGTATCTGAGGTGGGCAAATGATCCAAGCTCAAGATTTAGTTGAAAAGATCCTAGCTAGGGCAAGCTCGGATGAATGCATTGTGATTGTTAGTGATAAAACACAGGCAAACTTGCGATGGGCAAGTAGCACCTTAACTACCAATGGAGTTCTTCAAGAAAGAAGTGTGACGGTAATTGCCTTCATCAAATCAAAAGATGGAATGGCATCTGGTGGAGTATCTAGAACCAATGTAGATGAAGGTGATATTGACTCACTGTTAGCACAAGCAGTTTCTTCAGCAAACAAGCAGTTTCTTCAGCAAAGGCCGCGGGAGCAGCTGAGGATTACGCACCAATTGCCCAGAATATTGAATTAGGTAATTGGCAGTCACCTCATCAACCAACGGGTCCAGAGGTATTTAAAAAGTTTGCACCAGATTTAGGCCAGATGATGGGTAAATCCGTAAATGATGCAATTGAATTATTTGGTTATGCCGAGCACACACATGAAACTGTTTGGGTTGGATCAAAAGGTGGTTTGCGATTAAGAAGTGATCAACCTATTGGCCGAGTAGAGATGACGGCAAAATCTCATGCTCGTACCCGTTCAACCTGGTATGGCGTAGAGACTCATGATTTTTCAAATGTAGTGGTGGCAGATATTGATAAAGATATTCGCCAGCGCCTGGCCTGGCAGGAGAGAAAGATTGATATGCCAGCTGGAAGATATGACACGGTATTTCCATCAGGATCTGTTGCCGATTTTTATGTTTACATGATGTGGGTTGCAGGGGCTCGAGCAGCTTTTGAGGGCCAAAGTGTATTTTCTAAGCAAGGAGGAGGTACACGAGTAGGTGAGAAATTATCTAATGTTGGACTTCAATTATTTAGCGACCCAAATAATGCGCAATTAAATGGAGCAGCATTTGTCTACTCCACCGCGAGCACCCCTTTCACCTCAGTATTTGATAACGGACAACTGCAAAAACGTTGCGATTGGATCAAAGATGGTGTGCTTGAATCCTTAGTTCAAACTAGAGCAAGTGCAAAGATGACTTCACTTGCTTACACGCCATTAGGTAATAATTTAATTATGAGTGTAGATGGAGCAACAGGCTCTACTTTGGATTTAGTAAAACAGGTTAAAAATGGATTGCTGGTAACCACTCTTTGGTATATCAGAATGGTAGATCCAAACTCACTCTTACTGACGGGCCTAACTAGAGATGGGGTTTACTTTGTCAAAGATGGCGAAGTGCAAGGAGTAACAAATAATTTCCGCTGGAATGATTCACCGGTAAGTGCACTCTCTCGAATCAGCGCAGCAGGAGCTAATGAATGGACCCAGCCAAGAGAATGGGCGGGGGATATGGCAAATATGTCAGCACCTGCCTTAGTAATTAAAGATTTTAATATGTCCACAGTAAGTCCAGGCAATTGAGACTTTTTAGCATCTTTGTAAAGTCATAAGTTACCTATGACATTTAGAATATCTTTGATTAATGATTTAAGCGCCTCTGGAACGCTAGATGATACGGTGCAACCAAAGAAACAAACTCATTATCTCGATTGTTTAGCCGCTAGTTAATTTCGTGCAGATAGAAATCACAAAAGCTGGCGCTGAAGCCGCACAACGACTTCGAAGCGTGCGCCTTGCTGCTTTAAAAGATACCCCTGATGCATTTGGTGCAAAGCATGAGGATGAATTGTTATTTTCAGATTCGCAATGGCAGGATCGATTGAAATACACCTACTGGTGTTTTGTAGTGGCAGATGGTGTTGATATTGGATTACTTGCAGTAGATAAAGCAGATAAAGATCGCAATAGTGATTGCTGGCTATCTAGTTGGTGGATAAGTGATGCTTTTCGTGGCCAAGGTGTTGCTCAGTTAATGATGGAATGGGTAATTAAGTTATCGCGGGAAAATGATTGGAAAATAATTGGATTGGGTGTGTGGCCAGAGAATTTAAGGGCTAGGAGTGCCTATAAGAAGTTAGGATTTGTAGAGGCAGATAAGCCACTACCATCTAGATCTAAGCCAGGTCAGATGTACCTAGGAATGTATAGGCAGGTGGAATAGATTGAGTAAGTTAGAGATCGATCAATATATTTCAGCTCAAAAAGAGCCTGAGAAAACCTTGCTAAAAAACATGCGCAAGATGATTTTAGAGATTGAGCCAGAGCTTAAGCAGGGGATTTCTTATGGAATACCAGCCTTTAAATTGGGTAAAGATGTTGTTTGTGGAATAGCAGCCCGACGTACTGGTTGCTCCTTTTATCCATTTAGTGGCTCAGTGCTTGCGGCCTTGAACAAAGATTTAGTCATTTATAAGCAAACCAAGAGTGCTTTGCACTTTGATTCTCCACTTCCTAAAACTTTGGTGAGAAAACTGATGAATCAACGAATGGTTCA
>JGI25914J50564_10000735_pt1 | contig 11072 bp, 10 predicted proteins | sample LauGreSuBDMM15SN_2_FD_50564 | JGI IMG/M metagenome (IMG submission 50564) | reverse complement strand
TTTTCTCTTGCCGTCGTGATGAGCAAATGATCTAGATTTTCCCCTCCAAAAACGCAAGATGTTACATTAGGAACAGGCAAGGAGATTTTTTTCAAAAGCTTCCCGTTTTCCGGATCCCAGCAATACACTCCAAACCCTCCGTAGTGAGCAACCCAGAGTTTTCCTTGTTGATCAATACTCATTCCGTCGGGTGTGCCCAATTCTTTTGGTACGCGGATGACAGTTCGATCCATAATAATTTCTCCTGTTTCCAAATCAAAATGATANGCTCTTATTTCCTGGGTGGGACTGTCAATGTAGTAGAAGGTTTCGTTCTCAGCAGTCCAGGCCATTCCGTTGGAAATGCTAATCTTACCCATCATTTTTTCTGGGCTCAACTCTGAAGTAATCTTGTAAAGAGACCCTGATCCTGGGGTAAATTTGGTGCTCATGGTTCCTATCCACAGCCTACCGTCGGCATCGCAAGCGCCATCATTAAATCTATTGAGAAGCTGATCCTCTTCGACCTCAATCAGCCAAGTCAATTTTTCGGTTTCAAAATCGTAACGAGCAATTTTTCGGTCTAAGGCAAGGATTAAATACTTACCCTGACCTTCCACTACCAAAGAAAGTCGGTGATTGAATTTTCGTTTTGTGGTTTTTTTGAGAACAGCGTGAAATTCATACAATTCTCCTTTTTCAATATCTACCCAGAAAAAGCTTTTCCGCTCAGCATGCCAATAGGGAGATTCCCCGAGTATACATTGGGATTGATACAGATTAATGACTTCCATAGGTAATGAATGATCTATTTTTCAGGCCAATAATAGGCTATTTTTTTCTTAAGAAAAGCCACACTTCTCTCCAATTGATCCATGCCGTCCACTCCATCCTCAATGCTGATCCAGCTGTCAAAGCCAACTCGTTTCAATTCTGTGAAAATGGCATCATAGTCATTCATCCCTTTTCCGATTTCACCATGGCTTAATCTTTTGGCATATCCCAAAGCTCCGCCTTCTTCCTTTCGCAGGTCTTCAATGGTTCCGTATTTCAGATATCGGTCGCTGGCATGCATGGTCACCACACGTTCAGAAACTTTGTAAAGTAATTCCAGCGGATCTTCCCCCGCCAGAAAAGTATTGCTTGGGTCGTAATTTACTCCAAAATTCGGATGATGGATTTTGTTGACCAGTAAACTGAAAACTTCCATTTTTTGGGCAAATTCCGGATACTCCCAAAAATCATCCTTGTAGTGATTTTCCAAAATCAGGGTGATGCCTCTTTCCTGAGCATAAGGAAGACAGTCCTGAATGCTTTCTGAAGCAAGTTTTACGCCTTCCTCGATAGATAAAACGGGCCTTTTTTGACCAGAAAGAACGCGGCAATAGGATCCCCCCAAAATGTAGGTCATGTCAATCCAGTGTTTTTGTTTCCGGATTTCATTCTCCCGAAAAGCACGATCGGGATGTGTAAAGTCCGGAGAGCAGCACATCATGGGGATTACTTTACCGGTATCTTGCACCATTTTGCGAAATTCCGGCCATTTGGTTTTATCCTCCATTTCAAGAAACCCTGCATACCACTCCAAACCCTGGATGTCAAGTTTGGAAGCTAGCGCAATCCAATCTGCAATTTTCATCGTTCCATCCTTGCAAAGCTGCTGCATAAAGGCTTTGGGAAAAGCGGCTAATTTTGGCATGGTGAGTTATTGGAAGGTTTTATTGTCTTTTGGGAGATTTCGTCCAATCATCGGATGTTGTTCCAGTGTCAAGACTTGTCCTGAAACTGGGCCGCTTTCGTCAGAAAGCCAAAATATGCAAGCAGCAGCAATCTCTTCTGGCCAGAGAATTCTTCCTGAAGGAGCAATAATAGAAGGGAGCTCTTCGTACCAGGTGTCCGAAAGCCCATGGAGCTTTTTCCGTTCACTTTCCCGCTCGGTAAGTACCCAGCCTGGGTTGATTTGGTTTACGCGAACACCATATTCCCGCATCAAGGAATCGCCCAAATTTCCAGTCAATGTCATGATTGCTCCTTTGGAAACTGAATAGGCCAATAAGTTCGGCTCACCGCTCCAGGCATTAATCGAACCNATATTAAGTACGCAGCCTTTGGATTTTATAAGTTCGGGCAGGGCTTTCTGAATCAAAAGAAATGGGGCAATGGTATTGATGTCCAGTACTTTTTGGAAAAATGCACGATCCGTGTTGTGAATNTCTGAGGCAATGACCCAAGCTGCATTATTGACTACNGCGTCAATTTTCCCNAAAGTTTTCACTGCCAGATTCACCAAATTTTCTGGGCAAGTTTCGCTTGTAATGTCTTCCTGATGAAAAACCGCGTGTTCGGTTCCAATTTCAGCCAGNACTTCNTCTCCCAAGTCCTGCTCCAAACCGTGAATGACCACTTTGGCACCTTCAGCCACACAGCGCTTGGCGATTGCTTTTCCGATTCCCGTCGTGCTCCCGGTTACGATGATTACTTTATCTTTGAGTCGCATATCATACAGGTCTTAAAACGCTTTTTACTACTTGTCCTGTGTGCATTTTTTCAAAAGCCTCATGCCATTCTGTAATCGGCCATACGCCTCCGATGATTGGATTTACATCAAGCGCTCCGCTCGCAAGAAGGCCGATTACCTTTTCCCAGATGGGCCAATTATGACTGAAGCTTCCCTGAAGACGCACATTTTTCTGGACGATCTGATCAATCGAAAAATTCAATGGCTGAGGCCCCCAGCCCACCTTTGTGATTTGACCATTTGGGCGGACCAAATCCATCGCGATTTTCAACGTAGCACTTACGCCTGCGGCGTCAACAACAAGGTCTGCACCCAAACCGTCTCGTTTTCTAGCCCAGTCTGTTGCAGAATTTATGTATGTCTCCACACCGTATTTTCTTGCTATTTCTAATCGTCCACGATCCGCTTCCAAACCAAGAATCGCTACCTCAGCCCCGCAAAGTCTTGCCACTGCTGCGCAAAGAATCCCGATTGTCCCCGGTCCTATTACTAGGACTCTGTCACCTGGTTTTACATTGGAATTTCCAACTACTGAGTTGTAAGCCACGCAGCAAGGCTCGGTCAAACAGGCTTGCTCAAAGGACAGTGAATCCGGAATATGGTGGAGGCATCTTGCTGGAACCCGGACAAACTTGGTCATCGCGCCATTCACTCCATAGCCAAATCCTTTTCTTGTCGGGTCCAGATTGTATAAGCCAACTCGGCTCATCGGGTTTTGGGTGTCAATGACGGCGGCAGTCTCACTGACCACCCGATCCCCAACTTTCCAGCCGGTAACCCTTGCTCCAAGAGAGGCGATTTTGCCTCCAAACTCATGGCCTAAAACGACCGGATAGTTAACTTGCCAGCTATGATCGGAAGTCCACTGATGGAGGTCGGAACCGCAGACGCCTACATTTTCTACCGCTAGCAATACGTCGTCTTCACCGATTTCGGGAAGGGGAATTTCTCTGATTTCTACCGAGCCTTTGACATCGGAATAGTTGACTACTGCTGCTGATTTTGTGGATGAAGACATAGATTATAGGTTTTTTGGGTTGACGGTTACTTGTGCGTGGATCGCTTCGCAAATTTTCCGCAGGGAAGTTTCAAGATCTCCGTTGGCAGTTTTGAAAGCATCCGCATCGATCGTCAACGGCGCTCCTAGGACGACTAATGGCGCGCCATATTGGGGACATTGAATCGCTTGTTCAAGGGAAAGTCCACCGACAGCCTGAACAGGGATATTAACGGCTTTCACAACTTCTCGTAACTGATCCAGGGGACTTGGCATCCTATGTCCTGCTGCTGCAATTCCCCTTCGCTCATCGTATCCGATGTGGTGAATCACGTAATCGCAGCCCAGATCTTCTAAAAATTTAGCGCCTTCCACCATATCTGGGCAAACCATGTTGTCACCCATCACTTTGATCCCGAAGTCTTTTCCTGCTTGCACCACACATTTGATGGTTTCGGAATGAGCGCGTGCCATGACTACCACATGCGTGGCTCCGGCTTTTGCCATCATTTCTGCTTCTAGATAGCCTCCATCCATGGTTTTAAGATCGGCGACGATTGGAACTCCCGGAAAAGCCTCTCTCAATTTTCGGACACCGTGAAGGCCTTCCGCAAGGATCAGCGGTGTGCCAGCTTCCAGCCAATCTACTCCGGCACGCATGGCCAGAGCTGCGGTTTCTAAAGCCTCATCGATATTGGTGAGGTCAAGTGATATTTGAACAATAGGTCTCATTCAGGTTAGTGGGTTTATTTGAAATCCTGAAAAACAAGTGGGCAAAGCCTGCTTTAAGGAATATTAAGTTAAGCAATAATTTAAGTCCTCTCCATCAGGATATTTATTTCTGTGCTAAAGTAATTTGGATGAAATAAACTTGGATTTCAAAAATCCGAGAAGTGAGTAAATCTGGATGGGATCAGTTAGATTTAGTTTCTAGTATTTTCTTTTCGTAATCAATCCGATAGACCCATGCTACTAAGATCAACACTTTCAATCCTGCTTGCATCAGCATCCTTTCCTGCATTCGCGCAATCTGGGATCACTAAATTGAATCCGGTAAGTTTTTCACAGGTGACTATCACGGATAATTTTTGGAAACCAAAGCTTGAAAAAATTGCAAAGACAGCTGTCCCGGTTATGATTTATCAAACTGAAATAGCCACGGGCCGCATCCGGAATTATGAAAAAGTTGCGCGCCAACAAAACGAAAAACATGAAGGCATTTATTACGATGACAGCGATGTGTACAAAGCCCTTGAGGCAATTGCCTATTCTCTGAAAAACCATTCAGATAAAGCTATGGAACAAAAAGCGGACGAATGGATTGATAAAATTGCTGCTGCACAGGAAGAAGATGGATACATCAATTCTTTTTATTCGCTGGACGGACTTGAAAATCGCTGGACGGATATGGAGAAGCATGAGGATTATTGCGCCGGGCATTTGATGGAAGCCGGCGTAGCCTATTTTCAAACTACGGGAAAGCGGAAATTACTCGATGTGGCCATCAAGATGGCGGATCATATCGACGACACTTTCCGGAAACAAAACCGACCTTGGGTGTCTGGCCATGAGGAAATTGAGCTTGCTTTGGTCAAATTGTATAAGACTACAGGCGATAAAAAATACCTGGAACTATCCGATTGGTTTCTGGATCAGCGAGGACATGGCCACGGCAAAGGTGGAATCTGGGACAATCCACATTGGGGACCCAAATATGCTCAGGATGATGTGCCGGTAAAAGACCAGAAGGAAATTACGGGTCATGCGGTACGGGCGATGTATCTCTACACGGGAGCTGCCGATGTGGCTGCAGCAAAAAACGATGTGGGCTACATGAATGCAATGAAGACGGTTTGGGAGGATGTTGTGTACCGGAATATGTACGTGACTGGAGGGATAGGATCATCGGGAAGCAATGAAGGTTTTTCGGTGGATTTTGATCTACCCAATGAAAATGCATACAGCGAGACCTGTGCATCGGTGGGGATGGTTTTTTGGAATCAGCGAATGAATGCTCTGGAAGGTGATTCCAAGTACATTGATGTATTGGAAAGGAGCTTGTACAATGCTGCATTGGATGGGCTTAGCCTAGAAGGGAATCGGTTTTTTTATGGGAATCCATTGGCCTCCTCTGGTCAGCATTACCGGAGAGATTGGTTTGGAACTGCCTGTTGTCCTTCCAATATTTCCCGATTGGTAGCATCAGTCGGCGATTACATTTATGCAAAATCAGCTGACGCTATTTGGGTGAATCTGTTCATTGGCAGCAAAACCAAATTCCAGATGGGCACGGTAGAAGTTCCAGTGGAAATGACAACCAATTATCCGCTTGATGGGGTCATCCACCTGGCGCTAAATCCTGAGCAGAAAGCTACCTTTTCAGTGAAATTGAGACTGCCGGGTTGGGCAAAGGATGAGCCTGTACCGGGAGGATTGTACAGTTTTGCTGGGAAAAGCACGGAAAAATTCACGCTTTTACTCAATGGCAAAGTTGTTCCTTATACTGAAGAAAATGGCTATTTGACAATCAATAGAGCCTGGGAAAAGGGAGATCAACTCCAATTTTCATTGCCAATGGAAGTGAGGAAGTTAGTCGCCCGCCAAGAGGTAACGGCCAATGAAGACCGAATCGCAATTCAAAGAGGCCCTTTGGTTTACTGTGTGGAGGGAGCGGATAACAACGGGAAAGCATGGAATATTTTGGTTCCAGAAAATGCCACTTTTACTGTTTTTCAACATCAGGTTTTGGATGAAAAAGTAATGGCTATCCAAGCAGAAATGAAGGTGATGACAGGCTCAGAAGATGGAACAACTCTGCAAGCTGAAACAAAAAAAATAACTGCTATTCCTTATTATACTTGGGCAAATCGCGGCCAAAATGAAATGCAGGTTTGGCTTCCAACAAAAATTCAGGAAGTGAAAATCATTCGATAGAAGTCAAAATTACTTGAATAAGGATAAAGCTATTTAGGATTAGCCGCAATTCTGATAGGTAATTAGGACTGCTAGTAGCTTATGTTTAAACAAGTACTTTTTTAAGTAGGCTAGTTGAGGTTTGGAAACCTAAGTTATATTTCTTTAACTAAAGCATTTCGATCAGCTTCATTGAAATTCATCTCAGATAATTTAATAACTACATAAGAGTGATCGCCAAGTGCTAATTTGATATCTTTTTTTCCGCTGATTTTAACAACAGTATTCAAGGCTTTTCGAGTTGCGCAATTTAATATACATTTTTCAATTCTAGTTTAACGCTGTGTTCAACTGATAAATTACAAAAAAAAATCCCTTTTAATGTTTCAAGTAGAATACCTAATATTTCAAAAATTGTATTATTTAAGGGAATTAAGAGCACACAAATCCCAAAATTTAGTAGGTGAATCAAGTCCTATCCACCGCCAACGCTGAGAAACCAAAAAGCGGTTCTTTACCTTACCCCCCTCAGAAAAGGGCAAACCCTTTTTATTTACCTATAATTTCGTAATTTTAAGGCCCTTTATTTTCAATTTAGATGATCAAATCCAATAGAGACAAAACCATATTCTGTCAATTCAAGGATCTTCAGTGAATAGATTTGTTTAATCAAAGATCAGTAGTTGAATTCTCGGAATCTGCAAGTTTTGAAGGTTACCGCTATGAAAAAAATCCTTGATTTCTTTACAAAGCTTCCTCTACGAAAAGGCCCTACCCTAGTTCGGAAAACTACGGTAATTTTCATTAATACTGATCCACGGTTTAAAAAACCTATTTTAATTCCAACCTTTTTCTTGGAGTACTGGAAATTTATTTCTGCAGGCGTTCTACTTTTTTTGGGCTTGGGTATCTATACATTTATTTTGATCACGAAAATGTATTTCATGGAACAGCAGAACGAAATCCATGCTCAAAATGAACGTAATAAAACTTTTTCTCAGGAGCTATCACGGCAATATGACTTTATCACGAGACAAATCACCGAGGTAAATACGTTATTGGTTAGCAAAGGGATTCAGAAACCAAATCAAAAAAATGTGGATATCGTCCCAAAAATAAGCTCACCATTTGACATGGGTGATAATAGGCAGTTCGAAAAATATATTGAAGAATTTAAGCTAGAAATCTCTAACACGCCCGTTGGCTCTCCCCTTGATGGGCCGATAACCTCAAGTTTTGGCATCAGGTCGAATCCATTTGGGGCAAGCGGAAGAGAAAGTCATAAAGGGTTAGACATCAGTGCTCCCATTGGAAGACCAGTTAAATGCACTGCTGAAGGTAAAGTAGTTTTTGCTGGCTACAGTGGAGGCTATGGGAACTTGGTTATAATCAGCCATGGGGAAGAATATCAAACCTATTACGGACACCTTTCTGAAATTTTAGTAAAAGAGGGGCAGGAAGTAAAAGCAAGTACTTTTATTGGTAAGGTAGGTTCGACCGGCAGGTCCACAGGCCCCCACCTCCACTATGAGATTCTCAGAAACAACAAAAAAATAAACCCGAAAACATTTATTAATCTCAACTAGCATGTTCAAGAAAAGCTTAAAATCGCCCATTACTATCTTAAATCAAGAAGAAATTCTCACCATTTTGGGTGAAGATTTTGAGTGTGAGGGAAATATCAAATGCAAAAGCACTGCAAGAATCGAAGGCAAAATCACAGGAGATATCGCTGTCAAAAAAGGGATAATTCTGGGAGAGAAAGGAATTGTGAAGGGAAATATTGATACCGAAACAGCAATTATTTTTGGTACTGTAAATGGCAATCTGAAGGTTAAGCATCTAGAAATTAAGGCAACCGGCAATATCAACGGGGATGTAAAAACTGAGCATCTCATAATCGAAATGGGAGGCAAATACAATGGAAAGCTGGACATGAAAATTGGTCCAGATAAGCAGCCTGAACCTGAGTTTAAAATAGAACCAAGTCTAGGCGTTTTCAAAAAAACAGAGAAGTCTAGTTAAGTGAAATTTTTTTCTCGGTGGAATTTATAGTTTCAAGAATCAAAAAATTTGCCCGATTAGTACCTATTTCCATTCTAATAAGAAAATGTTATTATCCACAATTTCACTAGTGGATTAGTAAAATCTTGATTGCGGCAGGTAATGGATTTGTCGACAGATGACAGCCCGCTGTCTACAGCAATCTCTGTTAAACTTCAATTGGTATTTTTTGGCAACTGTTAAAAATCGGCTATTCAGAAACGTGAATAATGGTAGTCTACGCCCTAATCACAAGCCACTTGCTTGCGCATTTTTTCCCCTTTGAAGTATTCGCTTTTCTCTAATCTTTTCGCTTCTATAATAATCCAGAGGATCACCTTCACCGCCACTTTGAATTCTAGCTTCTCTGACCAAGGATCTCACATCAGTTAAAAATGCATCTTGAAGTACTTCTTGTGCCCCAACCACATCCCCTTCCAACTGACATTGATTTAGTTTTTTACGATCTACTAAAAGCGATTTAGCGTAAGCCTGTGAAATAGACTCCAAGGCCTGGATTAAGTCTTCCAAGGGGTCTTTGGTATTATGGCTAGCATCAATCATCCAAGAAATACTTTCCCAAGCCTGAGCCTTTTCTTCAGCACCATTGGTCAGTTCACAGAAAATTAAAAACAACTGATAGGGTTTGATGCTTCCAGTGCTCAAATCATCGTCTCCGTATTTACTGTCATTGAAGTGAAATCCTGCCAACATGTTCTGATGCATCAGCGTCGCCACAATCTGTTCGATATTGGTATTGGGAAGGTGGTGACCCAAATCCACCAACACCTTCGCCTGCTCTCCGAGCTGCCGGCAAATCAGCGCTGATGTACCCCAATCCGGAATCACGGTATGGTAAAAATTAGGTTCGTAGGGCTTGTACTCCAATAAAAGCTTCCAATCAGCTGGTAAGCTGGCGTATATTTCCTGAAGTGATTCGGTAGTCCATTGAAGTGCCTTTCTGATATGGGCTTGCCCTGGGAAAGTTGCTTCCATCTGCCAGCCAAACCGTAAGCCCTTTGCTACCCAATTCTTTCCCGACTTCGATCACTAAAAGATTATGCTCCACCGCCTGCTTTCGAATGTCTGAATCTGCATTGCTTAGCGAACCCATTTTATAAGTCAATGGCTGACCATAATCTTGAAAAGTATTTGAGTTCATGGCGTCAAATCTGATGTGGAGATCGGCAGCCTTTTGCTTAATCAACTGAACGTCTTGAGGGATATCCCAGGGAATATGGAGTGAGACCGCATCCGTCCGCTTGGTTAGCTTGGCCAAAAGCCCAATATCCTCTAGTTTTTCTTCGAGATTTCTTGGTTCACCACCTATCAAAAATCGACCAAACCTCGTTCCTCCAGCACCCAAAGCCCAAGAAGGAACAGCAATCTGAAACGAGGAGATTTTTTGAATTAAAAAGTTGGTATCCAATCCCCTTGCGCTTAACTGCTCCGATAGAAGGGAAAGGGATTTTTGGTGGAAGTCGGTTGGCATCTTTGGCGTAATCGTTACAGGTTAGTGTTGAATGTAAATGGTAAATACTCAGCTGGTGTCAAGTTTTTCAAAAAAACTTGAGATTGAATTTATTGATCCTGAAAATTACAATTGCTCACTTTTTGAGGGTTTATTTATCCAAAACGGTGCCGTCACAAACCAAAGTACCATGCCGATACCCATGTACCATTTCATTTGACTCAATTCTAAATTCCCAACAAAAAAGATAATCGATGGCACAATGGTTAGCACCAAGCTTAGGAAAGACCCTATTTTCATTAGAATTTTCATGGGTTTATCATTTGATTTTAGAGCTACATAGCACCTTAGGATTTCTACTCATCCCAATTTGGACTTTTTTTATTGCATCCAATATCATAGCGGAAGTGATTTAGCAAGTGGATATTTTATTTTTGAAAGCACAATGAAAATTGCAATTGCCACAAACCATCCTGGTAGTCCTAGAAAGAAAATTTCTATTCCAAAAAAGAAATTCAATCCCAAGCAGAACACCAAGGTTAACACCCAGCTCANNAAGGCCGGAATATTGAAATCAGACTTGGAATTCAGCGCAGCTTCAGATTGNAAGCCCATTTTCTTAGAAAAATAGAAATCCGCAAAAATTACTGCCCCCATCGGCATCAGGAGTAGGCCATACAATGCCACAAAATCCAACAGTTTCATNACCAAAGCAGGAAAACAAGCAGCCAAACTAGTAATTCCACCTACAATAGCTGTGATTTTCCAAGTTGAAACTTTTGGAAAAATCGCCTGCAGTGCTAGTCCAGCTCTATAAATCGTAGGATTGGCCGTAGTCCAACCCGCAACCACCACACAAACTGCCCCAGCAATACCCAAGGTCTCATACGCAATCTCTCCTGGAGCAAATTCCTGAGAAGCGGAATCGGCCTGAAGAAATACCGAATATAGAATCCCAGAGGCTATCCAGGCCANAAAATGTCCTAGAAAAACTCCCGCAAAGGAATGAAATCCGTAGGTCCAAGACTTTGCATAGCGAAGAATCGTCANGTCAGACATCCCAATGTGCATGGCCATATTGCAAAACCAGGCGAAAAAGATGATGTGCCAAATCGTAAATTTGGACATGCCAGCAAGTGGAACTCCATTCC
>JGI25914J50564_10000732_pt1 | contig 11081 bp, 18 predicted proteins | sample LauGreSuBDMM15SN_2_FD_50564 | JGI IMG/M metagenome (IMG submission 50564) | reverse complement strand
AAATGAAAAACGAATAATAAATGAACGCAAAAAAATTGCACAAAAAAAACAATTAGATATAGATGAACATATAAAAATTTTTAGTAAATTAATACATAATACCAACAAAACTGGCGAAATAAATTCAAAACAAATATCAGCAATGAAAGATATAACAATCAGTTCCCAAATATTAGAACAATTATTACAATAAAGTATATTATATAGTTATGAGTAGATTACAACGATTACGTAATAAACAAAAAATAATATCAAAAGAAAAAGAAATATTAGAAAAGGAACTTAGGTTACTGGAACACGAACGTACTATACTAGATATGCAATTAATATTTGATGAAAATTGTGTAGAAATAGAAAAACTTGAAAATATGGATGTATCTGGAATGAATCTTCCAGATGATAATGAATTTATGCAAAGATATAATGAACTTCAGAAGTCAAATAGTGAATTACATCGTGAAGTATATTTATTAAAACAATCATTACTACAACATAGTGATCAATTAACTCAAATGCGAACAGATCTTGAAGAACTACAATCTTTATTAGATGAATCCGACGAACCAACTGAAATAGCAGAAGTCACTCCGAAATTAGTAGATTATCAGACAGGTATTGTATTTGAAGATTCATCGGAGTTACAAACCAGATTAGGAAAATTAACACTAAAAAATGGTACAGTTATTCGTGCACATTTCAGGAATGGTATTATTGTTTCTATTAGCGGTTCAACTCCATATAAATCAACTGTTGATATTGAAGAAATAGAACAATATATTGCATTTTCATCTCTTTTAGACACATCCTTTTATCGTATGCTTCATCCTTTTCCTACAAATTCCGAAACTACATACCAACATTCTTCTTATACTCCATTTTTAGCAGGTCTTAAACGTACGACTAGACCAGTTCGATTAATTGCGTTATGTCATGGTCTAATATCACCTGAAAAAAGTTTTGGTATAAAAGTGATAAGAGTAAATAATACTGCACAAGGAGTATGTAGTTTTCTTAGTATTCACATGAAAAAACAATACATGAAAGAATTATTAACACCGAATACAGATCAAGAAGCATTTATACATAATGCAAGAGTATTGGCATCGGCAAATATGAATTTACTTTTTTCGATTAAACTAACTACGTTAACCGATGAAACCAGAGGATCAAATTTAACAATATCCGACATAGATTGTAAAAAATACAATGATTCATATGAAGCATGTAAATATATTAAACAAGCACCCTTTAAAGAATTTAAACCAGTACAACCACAATTTAATAAAATATTTCAAAGTAATCCTGGTTTATGTTTTTTATTTGTCGGATATATTCCAGAAGATGGAGACGGTTATCAATACATAAATTTGTTTGCTTTAGAACCAACATTTTTATTAGATGAGTTAATAACAAAATATATATCATCCAGGTGTGAAGAACTTTATCTTGCCGATTATAGTTGTGCAGTACCACGCGACGGATTTTATCCGACTCTTTTACAAAAACAAACACTTGGTGGTCGTATAACTAAAAAATAAAATATAATCTTATTCTATGACTAAAACGCGTCGATCTATTAAACGATCCGTGACCAAACGCAATAAACACTGTGACGATCAAGCAACCAGTCATGGATTAAAACAATGGTATCAATCCATGTTTGAAAAATTCGGATGGATTATTTTAGCACAATCCAAAGGATACATGAAAGATAAAGTACATTCTTATAAAGAAGGATTATTAAGATTACAAGATAAATTAGAATGTAAAATTGATGATATTCAAGATCCCGACCGAAAAAAAGATTTAGAAATAATGCATAAAAATCTACAAGTATTGATTGAACACGTAAAACGCGATAAATTATAGGAATGCTTCCATATATGCAAGCGGGTCATATGCAGGAGTCATGTATTCAAGTGATCTAATATAGTCCATTACCTTTAGTGAAGATTCCAGCGTTAAACACGACAACAATTCTCGAGCATCACGATCCGCCGGTGAAAATCCCCAAACTCCTTCCTTGTACTGTCCTCCCATACTGTATGTGATCATGATTGGAATTGCTGCCTTTTCATAATAGGTTGCCGGCAAACCCTTACTCTTTGCCGCGTCGATATATTCTTGTAGTTTGATCAAACCCAACTGATACTTCTTATCGGTTTTATCAAATGTCGAAAACAATTGTAGCCCAATCACGCTGTTTGATTCATTTACTCGTTCTGTTGCAGCTATCATTGGTGGGCGAGAAACAATGAACATTGCCGTTGTTTTTTCCAGAGAATTGATAAGCTGAGGTGTCATCATATCTGGATGACCGCCGTTGCGAGGATTGGGGAAGGGAACGTATCGGGTTAGATTAACATCCATATTTTTTACTCGAGCACCACCTGATTTCGCTCTATCAATAAATTTATTCCAATCAGGATTTGGCTCCAAAATGCCGTTATCTGTTTTCTTTTGGTTAATTCCTGCACCTGATGTTCCATCCGAGTTGGCTCCAACCGTAACAATAATTGCATTTAGATCCAGACAAATTGAGTTTATAGTTGTAGTAGAACACGGTCCGCAATTAATGAACCGTTTCACTCTGTATGGAACTGTTGCTCCGTCAGGAATAAAGTGAAGTGTTCCGTTCGGAGTTTTGAACGGAATTTCAAATTTAGCTCCTTCAAAGCATGGAAAGATGTGAACCAAATGATCAAGTCGTTCTTGCGGAGTTTTCACACCTCCAGAAACAACTACAGCAACAATACCCTTGGTACGGTACAGACCAAATCGAGCCATAATATCGTCATCTGCTTCTTCACCAAAATCGGTTGTCACGCATGTAGTTCCGTCACTTGAATCAAACTCAAATTCTTCAGNTAAGAACTTTTTTAGATTGGATTTTGCTTGAATTATTTCGGCCGTCACTGGCTCATCACTGTATGTATCAAGCGCACGATTAAAAACATTCTCTGCACAATTCGCACAATCGAAATCTTCCACTGAAGATGAAGCAGAGGTAGGCGATGAAGTTGAATTGGCGGTAGACATAGTATTCGACATGATATTGTATACAGTTGTGATTTTGAAATTGTTTCAATTTTAAAAAAAGATAAAATTACAAATACAAAAATGGCGAATCAGTTGTTTCAACCCATCTGTAATTCTGATATTTATATACAGGTTGATTTATATATTGTGCATATTGGTTTCCAGTTATTACGTTGTTGTGATGTTTAGAAATAATCATAGTTGGATTAACAAACTTTGTATTGTTGGAATATACATAAATAGCATGATAGTCCAATAAAATAGTAGTATCGTATTTGTTTTTTGGAACATTCTTTTTGAATCTTACCACATAATCAGTACTCATATTTGAATTTGAATTGTATTCTACTATTTCAACTTCATTTCCTATGTATTCTTCAAGATGTTCAATCAACATATCAGGTCCAATATAAATATTCGTTGTGAGATAAAGAAGATTTGACATTGTTTTTATTTAGATTCAACTTAATTTACTTCAATTTTTACTTAAAATCAAATATAGTATTTATATATGAAGTTCCTCCAAAATATCATAACCAAATTGAAACCAACCGAAATATTAATGCCACTTGGTAGATGGCGAACCGAGAAGTGTACGATTCAAATGAGTAAAAAAATAGATTTATCCAACGAAGATCATTGCGGTCCTTGCGGCCAATATGCATTAGAAAAATTAAAAAATAAAACTAAAAGTAAAAAAATTGAAACGTTTTTTCCATTATAGAATATGTATTCGGATAACAATTATAGAAGCATCATGTCTATTCTTCCAACGGTTGATCTTTTACCTCTTGCTTCGCTGAAACCAGTTTCTATGGTTCCAGAAGTACGAATTACGGTACGCGATGAATATTTTGACGGTTTTATACCTCAATTGTTTATCCGTAGTCCAGAAAACTACTACAAGCATAACGGTCATCTTGGAACCATCGACTTCACGCCTCACGCTGCCAACCCATTGGAACTTGAAGATCCCGGCTGGTTCATCTTTATTCCAGCAAAATGCCGCAAAATATATGAAGACAAATTAGGTAAAATTGACTTCTCGCATCACCTTGCTAACCCAAACGAACTTTCAGATCCAGGCTGGCGCATGTTCATCGAGTCGGCTTCAGAGGGCCCCGATTTGGTTTAAAATCTTGATCGAATAACTGTTAGACAATCGTGTCGGTTATTTTTTTTATTATTTAATTTTTTTTAAAAAATATCCTTACCATAATTATTTTAAAAATTTCAAAACTGTGACTGACACCTAGGTTTCCAAAAGTAGCCATCGTCACACGATTTTTCGCAATATTTAGAATTTTGGCAGCATATTTGCTAACATCTTTGAAAAATCTCAAAAAAAGGGCGGCTACTTTCATTTCCAAAGTAGCCGTTACTGAAAAAGTTTTTTTTGAGATTTTTCAAATAAAAATCAAAGGATAGTGAATGTCAACTAATAAAAAGACAAAAAATATTTTGGAAATTTTTGTAGCTTTTTGAAGTTCTTGAAATTTGTCCGTTTGGGTTTTGAAAACTTGATTTTTTATTCATTTTTTACAATAAAATAATACAATGATGGCCAATTGAACTTATACAGTGTATTAATCCGTGGTATTGATTGCTAATATCTTTATTGACATGATAACAATAATTATTCGTACAATATCCATAATAATACAAAAATATAGTCGCCAAAAATGTACTCACAATAAATACTATTTTTAATGTATTTACTGATTTTATTTCTGATTTTATTTCTGATTTTATTTCTGATTTTTGATATAACATATATGTACCATAACAAACAATACATAAAATAGAAATTTTATCTATATAATAATATATTTTTTTATAAGTTGAATGAAATAACACAGATGTTACAGTAAGACAAACAAATAAAAAAGAATATAAATAGTATCCTTTATATAATGCAGTGAGTGCATTTGTAATAAAAATAAGGGATGAATATACCAATATACGTTTTTGTATTTGATTTTTAAATATTAACACTCCCCCCGTTTTAATTCTTTGTTCTTTGTTTTTTGTTTGTTCTTTATTTTTATTCTTTGTTCTTTGTTCGTTCTTTATTTTTATTCTTTGTTTCTTATTACCTTTTTTTGGCATAATAATTCAGATTTCATTTTTTTATATATATAAAAAATTGAAATAGTTTTATATATTTAATTGATTCAATGTGGCTTCCAGTAATCATGGCTTTCAATGAATCAATGTGCATCGTCGAAGATCCGTATCCATCCTACATCAATGTGCTAACCAAAATAGCCATAACTCTAACCATCTCGATTGTTTTTGTATTTATTCAAAATATAATTTATTTAAAACCCAACATTCCTCGCCCAAAAATGGTACGCCAAATCTGTGACCAAAAGGTGGATCGCTCAAAAAATCAGGAACCTCGTATCATCCAACCACTCCTATGGGCTCGGGAGCCAATTGTAAAAAATCCCATATTAATTCCGACTGTTCCTGAGGAGCTCAAGTCAAATTGTATAACCGCGACTGGTCATTTTAACGAAGCAAAATTGGCTGTATGTCTTGAACAAGCATTTACTGACCTTGGTCTAAGCTACACACGCGAAGAAGATGTGTATCGATGGGATGTCAGGCTTCCAGGTATAACTGCACGGCTCGATACAATATTGGAGATTCGCGTATTTTACGAAGAAACGGGTGCATTAACCGTATATTTCAACAAACACTTCGGATACGATAGCATGATTGCTTATGAATTGTTTGATCAAATTGCTCAAAATTCATACTTGGACATCGTGGGTTCAACTAACCCGCTCACAAAGGTCTACGAATGGTAAGCTTATTCTTGTTTTTGCCTTTGTTTTTGCCTTTGTTTTTGCCTTTGTTTTTGTTTCTTGTTTTTGTTTCTTGTGAACTTTCTTGTATAGTTAAATTTCTTATTACCGGAATGGCCTTTAATGGTCATTCCTTTTTTATTTATTTTTTCCTGTATAAAATTATCTGCAATTACTTTTCCATTTTGAATTTCAAAATACTGTTTTGATATTTCTAAATCTCCACCCATCCTTTTCATATACTATAAACATAGTTTTTTTCAAAAAAGTGTCCTTACCATAAATATTTTTCCAACTTTTATAAACATGACCATTATCAAGGAGCTACTTTGGTTTCCAAAAGTAGCCATCGTCACACGAATTTTGGCAACTTTTTAAAATTTGGCAGCATATTTGCTAACATAGTTGAAAAATTTCAAAAAAGAGGCGGCTACTTTCATTTCCAAAGTAGCCGTTACTGAGAAAATTTTTATTTGATTTTACAAATAAAAATCAAAGGATAGTAAATGTCATGTTTCAAGAATCCAAAAAACATTTTAAAAAATTTTGAATTTTTTGGAAGTTCTTGGAATTTGTCCGTTTGGGTTTTGAAAACTTGTTTTTTATGCATTTTTGTAAAAATTGAAATAAATGTAATTATACATATTTATTAAAACTATGTCTTGGTTCTATGCAGATCTTATCATTCAAAATGTACCTTTGGATATAACTACACAACAAATTTATGAAAGCATGAATGATCAGCTAGATAATGGAATTTTAACTATTACAGAAGAAATTAATGCAGACGGAGAGCAAAAGAATTTTAAAATTTATGCAACATGCAGAAGTCACAATCCATTATTCAAGAAAATGGATGATAAGCTTACTATTTATATGAATGAAAAAAATATATTAAAATTTAATGTAGTTATTCATTAATTTAATAATTATATAATATATGAAGTTTTATAATAATAAAAATGGTATTATTGTGTTCTGTATTTTTTTCTTATTATGGGCATATTCTCTTGGAAAAAGTTGCCCTTGTTCAAAGAATACAAATTGTATTAGAAAAGAATTTTATGGTGTTCAATTGAATCATTTATCATTATTTATAGTAATTGGAATGTTGTTTCCTTCTTATTTTTATACGTTTCAATTGTTAGGTATTTTATGGGAATTATTTGAATATATATTAGAAAAATATCCTATACTCGTAACAAAATATTTTGGAGGTTGTTTAAGCTATCCACCAAAAGGTTACACTGAAAAAAATAACCCTCACTATAGTTATACTGTTTATCGTGGAATTAATAAACCTCTAAATTATGTTGATAAACTATTTAATATAAAAAATTCAAAAATACACGGTTGGCACGGTTCGGTTGCTGAATTAATTCCTAACTTTTTTGGATTTTTAATTGGTTATTCTATCAATAAATTCTTAATAAAAAATAAACGGTTTTTAATATAATGGAAAAATATTCAATAATGAATCCACCACAAATATAGTAGATTCATTAATACAAATAGTGCAATATATCTAGTATCNCGAATTGCCNGCTTGTGAATAATTTCATTATACTCTTTGTGTTGTTCGTCTAATGACCAGAGCATGCTTTCCAGTTCAATACTTTGTTTTTTTATAAATTCTAATTCTTTTTTCATTTCACATATGTCGAGATCGTGTTGTTCAATAATAGTTTCGCTCATTTTATATTTGAAATAGTATCAAATGAATCAATTTTTATAAAACTATTTTTCTTTTTGTAAAATCAGAAATTTTCCATTTCCATTTATTTTTATTTTTACTGCACTCATTTTTGAAAAATGTACCCAACTGTTGTGATACTTTAATACCAAAGTCATTTGGAGGTCTCTCTGGATGAAAATGNACGCCATAAAATGGATAATGTATAAATTCNACCATGTTAACAAAGTTATCCTGCATAGATACGATTCGTACCTTATCTTCCGGAACACTTTCTACGCCATATTTATGATTTTGAGTTATACATGATTGCGATCTCATACGAGACTGTAATGGCGCCATCCATTTTTTTAATTTAGAAGGCGTTTTTGTAAACGTACAAGGAAAAACCCCGGATTTTTCATAGGGAACAATTGATCCACGAATTGTTTGTGACTCTTCTTTCACAAACATTAATAATATATAAAATCCTAAACATGTGCACCATAATGGATAATAATTCCCTTTATCATTTTCAGCCACTACATATTGATATGTAGTAAATAATGTATTCATTAAATCATCATTTTGTTTTTCTGTATGTTGTTTTCTGTTTTCTATACCTCCTCCAACCCATATAACTCCATTAACACGTTTTAACATTTCTACTAATTTTTCTTCTGAAATGTCATATGGAATAATAACTGCAGTTTCACCTGACATTTCTACCCAATGAATATAGGACATATGTAGATACGATTCTCCACANTGAACTTCTGATTTTATATTTGGAGCAGTTATAATTCCAATCATAATCTATATTCATATTATAAAAATTGAGTTGNAATAATATTTGNATAGTATATAAAATGAAAGGTTTAACTCCATACCAAGGTCGCAANAGAGCATACGGTAAATTTGAATGTTATTGTTCACATGAATGGGAAAGCTCATATACATGGNCNAATACTCCACAAGCTTGCCTATTTTGCAGCAAGTTTGTATACCCCTACGAACAATATGAAGTAACTGATGATAAAAATAGAGATAAGAAAAAAGAAAATCATAAACAAGAATTATGCGGAAGATGCTGTCGTATGTCAAACTCGTGTGAAAATTAAAAAAATAGGAGTCTATTCTCTTTCTCTTCACAAGAGAGAAACCCCATTATTTTTTTCAGTAGCCGTTGTCTTCGTCAAACTCCGTCTTCACCTGTACAATAACACATTTTTGGCAACGGGTTCCATGTAACTCACCTTTCATGTCCCTGCAGTGGAGGCAGCAGAACTTATAGTCTTCTTGTGCCCAATCGCGCGGAGGATTGGAGTGACGTTTATAGATTCCGCACGATGGGCAAATGTTGGTGATCTCTTCTTTTTTCAGGTACTCGATCACGGAGAGGTCGAACTTGGTCTGCTTGATTTCTTGTAAGGGCGGACGATTCTTGTTTTCCTGTATGCGGGCATTGTCCTCTTTCAACTCAGCAATCGTCATTGTCTCCAAATCTCCCCACCAAAGACGGCGACACTTTCGCGCAAGCATCATTTTGCGCTGCATGGTCCTTGGCATGGAGAGTTCTGATGACATGGTAGATGATGCGAGTTTTTGATGGCTTGCTATGATTTTTGAGATCACAGTTTAATACTATCCCTGAAATGGCAAAATCGTTTCAATTTTTTTTATTTATAATATATATGCTACAAGAAAACAAAATACAATTACAATATATAGCATATCAAACCGGTATTGCAAGAGATAAATTTATGGATGGAACTTTTAAACCCGTAAGAAAATTTATAGATGACGAAGACTCAATAGAACGAATTTTTTTATCACATGAAGAAGAAGCAGAAGGTGAAATGTTAGATTTCAAACAAAAATTTGGTCATTTATTTAATGATCAAAACGTAATATTTAAAGATTATAAGGTTTTTTTATCGATTGGATCAACATCAACTCAAGGATGGCAAATAGATCTCGATGGTACATATAAAGTTATAATTCCATCAAAAAATGTAACCCCAAATATATTCATGAAACTTGGTGCTACATCAACAAATAGCAACGATTTAGAATCATGTATTAATAGTTTAGATACTATATTCCAAAATTTAAATATCGGACCTACCCGAAAAGTTTTATGTTTTAATGCAATAGGATATAGTTTTGATAAATCTTATACAGGTCATAATGGATTAGCAAATTTACATGATTATAATTTAACACAAAAACCTGAATATACATTATTGGAAAAACTTCGGAAAAAATTTGATACTACTAATTATGGAAAAAATATAGATATTTTTTCGAGACATATCATTGAACCAAATACAAGATTACAACTTGGAGGTTCATGGGCAAGTGGTTTAGCCGTAAAATTACAAACCCAAATTATTGATATAGGAGGAGGAGCAGTACATATATATGGTCTTGATGGTACGAAACTTACTACAAAACCATTAAGTATACCATTAAGTACACCATTAATAGAAATAAAACCAAATGATATTTATAGAGAAAAACAGGATGATGGTAAATTTGTTGATTATTTCAATGATAAGAGAGATGATGGTTTATTGAAAAATATAAAATTTGCTCTAATTGAATTTGAAAAAAATACTGATTTTGATCGTATTGAAAGAAAAATGAAGGATGGCACAAGATCAATATTACTTGGTGGCGGACAAAAATCTAAAAGACGTAAATCTAAACGTAAACGATCTAAACGAAGACATCGTTAAATCATATTTTATATTTTGTATTTTTTAGTTAAAATGATACAAAATATATTGAAAAAATTAAAAAGAATATTCATTAAATCAACTTATAGTACATCTTCCGGAAAAATATTAAAAAAATATGGTAATCAAATCATTACAAAAGTAGAAATTGGTAAATCATTATTACCACCTAATCTTAGATATTATGCAAATTTAGTCACTTTAGGTCAATTCACTAAAAATCTTCCATTCGATATATATCACTTTTTTTTAAAAATTACACTAAGCTCAAATACTATACTTATAGTTGAAAAAAATGACATTATAAATATAACAAAATGTAATGTTATTGATAATACTAATTATACAAATCTTATATTGCCTAACCCAATTACTCTTAAACGATTATTAACTAAAACAAAAAAGAAAATGGGCAATTTATATTTTTCATTTGATTTTCATCATAACAATTGTGAATTTTTTATAGTTAATTTATTACAAGTTATGAAAATAGAAGCACCTATTTTAAATAAAAATTATTCAAACATATACAACAATATTCATATAATAAAAATATTACTTCCCTATATGTTATTTATTCGACAAAAAATATATTACATATTAAATGCAACATTATAAAAATTGATTTTGTTACAATAGACAAATTCAATTAAAAATGGAGCTTTTGTCTTGGATAGATCCAACCAAACTTAACACGGATTGGCTGAATGAAAATGAGAATGCACTAGAATATTTAAATAAACATAAAAATTTAATTCGTTTACGTCATATTGTAACTAACCCTTCTTTCAAAATTTTAGTAATGGAAAATGATTT
>JGI25914J50564_10000731_pt1 | contig 11085 bp, 9 predicted proteins | sample LauGreSuBDMM15SN_2_FD_50564 | JGI IMG/M metagenome (IMG submission 50564) | reverse complement strand
TAGGAGAAGTTCAAGTTCGGTTACTAAGGCATTTGCCGCATCCGGCATTGCCAATTTTTTGATTGCAGTTGCTAGCGATTGGGCCTTTCCCTCCTGCTGGAGCAACTCATCTATGGATTTTTTAAATTGATCGACTGCAAGTGCATCGGAAAGAAGAACAGCTCCCCCTAGCTTCACGCAGGCAGTTGCATTTTTCGTTTGGTGGTGATGACTGGCTTTCCTACTAGGCAAAGCTCCGAAACCGATAGCGCTCCAGCCCGAGAAACGATCAAATCCGCTGCAGCATAGGCCAGGTCCATTTCACGGATAAACTCCCGCAAGTGAATGTGTGTCAAGACTGCATTTTCCAAGGCTGCTTCCATTTCCTTGAAATAAAATTTTCCGCTCTGCCAGAGTACCTGATAGCCTTCTTTTTCCAGTTCAACCATGTGCTTGACCATGGCAGAATTGAGCGTTCGGGCTCCTAGGGATCCTCCCAAAACCAAAATAGTCCTGCGATTTGCATCCAAGCCAAATTTTTGCTGGCCCAGCTCTTTTTTCCCAGCTAGGTCTAGCAAATCCTTTCGGACTGGATTTCCGGTCAACTTTATTTTTTCCTTGGGGAAAAAGCGATCCATCTCAGGATAGGCTACACAAATTCGAGCTGCCCTCTTCGCCAAGATTTTGTTGGTCAACCCAGCATAGGAATTTTGCTCCTGCAGGAGGGTAGGAATACCTTTGGATTGTGCGGCATAAAGCACAGGTCCACTGGCATAGCCTCCAACACCCACTACTGCTTGCGGCTGAAACTCTTTTACAATACGAGCCGCCATGCGAAGGCTTCTCCACAGTTTAATCGGGAAACTCAGATTGGATAGGGTCAATTTTCGTTGAAGTCCTGCGACTGGTAGCCCTTTAATGGAATATCCTGCCTCAGGAACTTTCTGCATCTCCATTTTACCTTCTGCGCCAACAAATAGAATCTCCGAGTCTGGATGTTTTTCCATCCAGGCATTGGCGATGGCTAGGGCTGGGTAAATGTGCCCGCCGGTGCCTCCACCGCTAATTAGAATTCGATATGTTGTTCCTGTTTTGATAGGTTTTCGTTTATGCTGTTCGTAATTGATTTCCTTTTTTGGTACCCTCAGAAGCAGCCAAAGCCTCCTCCTGATGGTCTCCTCGGCTGACACTAAGGATAATCCCAAGGGCAGTACCTGTAAATATCAAGGAGGTTCCTCCCATGCTAAGTAGCGGAAGGGGAAGCCCCGTAATCGGCCCTAGCCCTACAGCCACGGCCATATTGACCAAGGCCTGGATGACTAGTGCAAAGCTCAATCCTGCGGAAAGCAAGCCTCCGAAGGCTTTGTTTGAATTGGCTACAATTCGCATCCCTCGGTACAGCAGTGCGAGGTATAGGAAGAGTACAGATACTCCGCCGACCATGCCGTATTCCTCCAAGATGATGGCATAGATAAAATCAGAATAGGGATGTGGAAGCGTATTTCGTTGCTCACTATTTCCTGGCCCTTTACCCGCAATTCCTCCTGTTGCAATAGCGATGTAGGACTGCTCTGCCTGAAAAGGCACCTTGCTATCATCGTCCTTCGAATCCATAAAGGTTTCTATTCGAGAAAGGAAAGTGTCTTTCCGCTGACCTGTAAGTATGGCTACCGAAAGCCCAAGTATGCCTACCATCACGACCAATGCCAAGTGCTGGACAGGTACTCTTCCGATGAACATGATCAGCAAACAGGTGATCAGTAGTAAAATGGCAGTAGACATATTCGCCATGCCAATCAAGGCACTGATCACTCCTATGGAAATGATAATGGGAAGTAGCGTTCCCGAAAAATCATTGATGTTATTCTGTCGCTTGGCAAGCATTGCTGCCAAGGCAGCGATCAAAGAAAGCTTGGCCAAATCCGAAGGCTGGAAAGCTTGATTAATTACTGGAATAACCAACCAGCGACTGGCCTCGTTGATGTTGGAACCCATCAAATAGGTCACCACCAATAGNGGGATGGACAGGTACATGAATAGCCTTGCGTAAAGAGCGTATTTTCGGTAAGGAATTTTGTGCGCTAGCCACATCACGACCAATGATGCAAAAACAAGCTTGGAATGCTTAAATAGGTACTGCTCGGTATTCACTATTGTATCCTTGTCCACAGAGTACACCAAAGTCCCTGTAGCAGAATACACCACCAGAATGCTAAACATAGATAGCAAAATCACGATGGCCCAAATGATTGGATCACCCTTGAATTGCTCATCTATCCATGCCTTTAGCTGATTCATGCGCTTTGTTTTTGAAGTAATGCGACCACGGCGGCTTTAAATTGATCTCCTCGGTCTTCGTAGTTTTTAAATAAGTCAAAACTTGCACAAGCAGGGGATAAGAGGACAACCTCTTTATCTTCAGCCAATTCCTGTGCCCAGGATACCGCCTGCTGTAGGTCTTGCGTTTCTCGGATTTGTGCGATGTGTGGAGCAAATGCAGTTTTCAACTTTACATTGTCCTTTCCCAAACAGATCAAGGCCTTTACCTGACCCTCCACGACCAAGGGGGTCAACACGGAATAGTCATTCCCCTTATCTACTCCCCCTGCAATCCAGATCATAGGTTCCTTGTAGCTGCCAAGTGCATAATAGGTGGCCTCGACATTGGTGCCCTTGCTGTCATTGACATAGCGTACCCCATCGAGAACTCGAACCAATTCCATGCGATGGGCTGCGTTTTTAAAGGTTTGGTAGCCGCTGAGCAGCTGCGCTTCGTTCAATCCAGCTAGGAGTGCAGCTACCCCAGCACCCAGGGCGTTGAGGAAGTTGTGCTTTCCTTGGATGGTCAACGCGGAAACCGGTATAATTGCCTGTGTTCCTTTCACCTGAAATAGGAGGGATTCCCCATTGCAAAATCCTCCTTGCTTGGGTTTTTCGAGCAAAGAAATACCAAAGTGCGCTGCTTGAACAGGCGCACGGTCAAGGCCTGTCTTGAAAAAGGATCTTCCAGGTTGAGAATAGCAAAATCTCCAGCAGCCATGTTTTTGAAAACGGCCATTTTTGAATCGATGTATCGATCCATTTGGTAATTGTAGCGATCCAAATGATCTGGAGTGATATTGGTGAGTAAGGCAATGTGCGGTGCCATACTCACTAGTCCATCGATCTGGAAACTTGAAATCTCCAGAACCCACCAAGCGTGATCTCCTTCTAGTAGCTGGGCTGCCCAACTCTTCCCTACATTCCCAGCTAGGCCTACATCCCATCCTGCTTCTTTCAGAAGGTGGTAAGTCAACAAGGTGGTGGTGGTTTTTCCGTTGGTTCCGGTGATCGCAATCACCTTCCCCTTGCTATAGCGACTCGCAAATTCAAGTTCGTCCACTACCGCAATTCCTTGTTGCATCGCTTGTTGAACCACCGGAACGGTAGTTGGGATCCCAGGACTTTTGATAATCAAGTCAGTAGCTAAAATGCGCTCTTCGTCGTGCTTGCCTTCCTCAAATTCGATTGCTGCAGCCTGAAGCTGTGCTTTGCGTGCCGGAGCAATAGTCCCTCCATCGGAAACAAAAACGACATAGCCTTCCCTCTTGGCGAGCAATGCTGCTCCCAACCCACTTTCTCCGGCTCCAAGGACGACTAACCGATTCATGAAGATTACCTTAGTTTAAGGGTGGCTAATGTGACTACTGCAAGTAGAATCCCAACAATCCAAAATCGACTAACGATCTTGGATTCGTGAATTCCTTTTTTCTGATAATGGTGATGGAGGGGGGACATCAGAAATACCCGCCGCCCTTCTCCATATTTTTTTCTCGTGTATTTGAAGTAGGCCACCTGAATCATCACACTCAAGTTTTCTACCAAGAATATCCCACACATTACTGGGATAAGAAGTTCTTTTCGTAGCGTCAAGGCCAGCACGGCGATGACGCCCCCAAGCATCAAGGAACCCGTGTCACCCATGAAAACCTGGGCCGGATAGGAGTTGTACCATAAGAATCCCACACAGGCCCCGATGAAGGCTGCAGTAAAGATTACCAGCTCTCCGGAGTTGGGGATGTACATGATGTTGAGGTACTGAGAAAAAATTGCATTGCCACTCAGATATGCAAATATGGCAATGGTCAAACCGATGATGGCCGAGGTTCCCGCAGCGAGACCATCAATTCCATCGGTGATGTTGGCTCCATTGGAAACAGCCGTAATGATGAAAATCGCAACAAAAATATAGAGAACCGGAACCATGGAATCACCAAGGAATCCAAGTACATCTTCGTAGTTTAACTCATTGTTTTTCAGGAAGGGAATCGTCGTTTTTAACGCTTTGGTATCTTGATAAGAAGGGGTTTCGATTACTCCACCTTCCACCGATACTGGCGTAGAGAACTCTCGGATCACTACATCATCGTGGTAGTATAGCGTAGTACCGATTATGATTCCGATCCCAATTTGACCCACGATTTTAAAGCGCCCTTTCAAGCCATCCTTATTCTTACGAAACACCTTAATGTAGTCGTCCAAAAATCCAATCAACCCCAACCAAACGGTAGTAATCAATAAGAGCTGAATGTAGATATTGTTGAGGTTGGCAAATAGAAGCGTCGGGATCAGGATCGCTGCAATCATCATCAAGCCACCCATGGTAGGAGTACCTTTCTTTTGGGTTTGTCCTTTTAGGCCCAAATCGCGAACGGTCTCCCCAATCTGACGGTTGCGAATCCAGTTGATGATGTGGTGCCCAAAGGTGATCGTGATGACCAGCGACACCAAAGCCGCCATGCCTGCACGGAAAGAAATGTAGCGAAACACCCCAGTTCCTGGGATGTCCAACACGCGATCTAAGTAGTCAAATAGTGAATACAGCATGTCAGGTTCCTGTCAGTTGAGTCAATAATTCAGTCACGACCTCAGCATCATCAAAATGATGCTTTACGCCTTTAATTTCTTGGTAATCCTCATGCCCTTTGCCGGCAATAAGTACGATATCTCCTTTTTGGGACAGCAAGAGCGCCGTTTTGATGGCTTCTCTTCGGTCTTCAATGGTGAGTGTCTTTCGGAAATCAGTCGGACCTACCCCTGCTTGCATGTCTTTTAGGATCTCTATAGGATCTTCAAATCGTGGATTATCTGAGGTGAAAATAGCCTTGCTGCTTTCTGAAACAGCTATTTTAGCCATGGTTGGCCGCTTGGCCTTGTCCCGATTTCCTCCACAGCCTACGACCGTGATGAGCTGCTCATTACCCGTTCGGATGGCATTGATGGTCTTCAACACATTGTCTAATGCATCTGGGGTATGCGCATAATCCACTATCGCGGTAATCCCGCCTATGTAGATACGATCAAACCGCCCCTTAGCTCCTTTAATCGCCGACAACTCCCGGAGGACTTCATCTTCATCCTCTTCTAGCAGTACGGCTGTCCCGAATACGCCCAATAAATTAGAGGCATTGAATGCGCCAATCATTCGGAACCAAATCTGTTTTCCATTTACCTCCACCTCCAAGCCTTCGATGGTATTTGAAAGAATTTTTCCTTTGAAGTCGGCCGAAGACTTGAGCCCAAAAGTCTGTAGGGTACCCCTGCAATTTTGTACCATTACCGATCCGCGCTTATCGTCGCCATTTACCAGGGCAAATGCATCTTTAGGAAGCTCATCGAATAGCTTTTTCTTCGCTTTGATGTATTCCTCAAAGGTGCCATGGTAGTCCAAGTGGTCGTGTGTGATATTTGTAAATACCGCTCCAGCCAACTTTAAGCCGGCAATTCGCTCTTGTACAATCGCGTGGGAGCTGGCCTCCATAAAGCAATGGGTGCATCCTGCATTGACCATTTTACGCAGTAAAGCCTGCACAGATACTGCATCAGGGGTGGTGTGGGTCGCAGGAAGAATGAGTTCGTTGATTTTATTTTCAACAGTAGAAAGTAGTCCAGTGCTGTAACCCAAGCGGACAAACAACTGATGAAGTAAGGTCACCGTGGTGGTCTTTCCATTGGTGCCAGTGACTGCCACTACCTTGATTTTTTCGGAAGGATTGCCGTAAAAATTGGCTGCAATAATTCCAAGAGCCTTTGCGGAATCCACCACTTGGATGTAGGTGATTCCTTCAGCCAGAGCTGCAGGAAGTTGTTCACAAATAATAGCGGTTGCCCCTTTTTCCAAGGCAATAGAGATAAAATCATGCCCATCCACCTGCGTGCCTTTAACAGCTACAAAGGCAGTGTTTTCAACAACTTTTCGGCTATCAAAGACCACATCACTGACCCGTCTATCCATGTCTCCATAGGTTGCAGTCAGCGATACTTTGTACAATATGTCTTTGAGCGTGTTCATTTATCCAAGTACAAGGTCAATAGTGGAGTCTGGGGTCAAGCGTGTTCCCGGACTGATGGATTGGGTAAGTACCTTACCCTTACCGTTAAAATTCACTTTCAAGCCTTTATTTTCAAGAATGTATAGTGCATCGCGAAGAGACATGCCAGCTACATTTGGTACCACGGCATTTTCAGTTTCCACCAGCTGCAACTGGATCTGGCCTGTTATCCCCGTAGAGGCGGCAATCCAATCCTCTTGAGCAGGTGATTTGAGAGGTAACTTGAGGTAGTCAAAAATGCTTTGCAATTCCTCTCCTTTGCCGGCAGCCACATAAGGGAACTTTGCGCTTGCTGCCTTAGGTAAAATTTTAGATTGGTTCACCACATTCAAGTCCAGATCAGTAGCGAAGATCTTGTCCGCAATCGCCTTAAATACAGGTGCTGAAACATCACCTCCAAAGGCAGCAATCCCTTTAGGACTATCTATCACCACAATCATGCTGTACTTGGGGCGGTCTGCAGGGAAGTAGCCCGCAAAACTGGTGTAGTAGATTTCCTGGTAACTCCCGTTGATAACTTTTTGAGCAGTGCCCGTCTTACCTGCAATTTTGTAATTCGGATTTTTGATGTTCCGAGCAGTTCCATTTTCCACTACCCCAAGGAGTAGTTCTTGGAGCATGGCTATTGTTTTGGGCGAAGCAATAGACTCACGGATCACTTGAGGCTCGAAGGTCTGAATGACTTGAGCGCCATTGCTGACCGACTTCACAAAGAGCGGCTTCACCATTTTTCCGCCATTGGCGACAGCATTATATAGGGCAAGCGTATGGATGGGATTCAACTTGGACTCGTAGCCTATAGATATCCATGGGAGTGAAGTTCCGTACCACGTTTTTGTACCCGGTTTTTTAAAGAAAGGCTTCCCTTCCCCTAGGAGTTGAAGGTTCAGCGGTTGCGCTAATCCCACCTTATCTAGGTACGCCAAATACTTGGATGGGCTAGATCCAAAATGCATGTCTACCAATTTGGAAATGCCCACATTGGAAGATTTTTCAAATGCCTGTCGGATGGTGATGGTTCCATAACCTCCAATTTTAGCATCGTACATTGGCTGTCTATAGAAGTAATGCACGCCATTACCCGTTTCTATTAGGTCGTTAGGGCTTACTTTATTTTCTTCGAGCAATGCGAGCATCGAAACCAGCTTGAAGGTAGAGCCAGGTTCAACACTCCCCATATCGCCCACTGCATAGTTGTAGCTCTCTACATAGCCGGTTCCTTCGGCATTCTTTTGCAAATTGGATATTGCCTTCACATGACCAGTTGCTACTTCCATGACGATGACCGAGCCAAAGGCTGCCTCGCGGTCCTTCAGCTGGTCCCGTAATGCGGTTTCGGCCACATCTTGGATGTTCACATCCAAGGTGGTTTGAATGTCGTATCCATCAAGTGGCTTGACATCGTCTTCATCAAAAAGTGGCTTCCATACCCCGCCGGATAGCCGCTGAAATAAAGCTTTTCCGCTTTGTCCTTTGAGATAAGTATTGAAACTATATTCAATTCCAGAACCAACCCCGTCTTGGTTTAAGGTCCCCAAGGTCCTACTTGCCAAAGAGGTGAATGGCTGGTAGCGTCGCTCAATCTTTTCAAAAATCACCCCGCCGTCAATTCTGCCTTCTTTGAAGATTGGCCAAGTGCGCATGGCCTGCATCTCTTGGTAGTTGATCTGCTTCCGGTTGATCATCAAGTACTGCTTTTTGGTTGATCGAGCATCATTGATCATGCGTTTGTAGGCAGTGGCAGTCTTGTCCTTGTAGAAGTTAGCCAACTGTTCAGCCAAGGCATCTAAACCAGACTTATAGTCCTCTTCATCCACCACGGTCGGGTCGATGGCTACTTGGTAAAACGGCAGGCTTGTAGCCAATAAACTTCCATCAGCAGCATAGATATTGCCACGGGTAGCGGGCACATCCCTGTATTGAAAATTAACTTGCTCTGCCTTGGCCTTCCACTTATCCCCTTCTACCAACTGCACCACCGCCACCTTGTAAGGAATGGCACAAGCTGCCAAAGCCACCAGGATGAAGATCACCCGAACTCGGATCACTATGGCGCGTTTGATGTTCACTTTTTAGTAAGTTCTATTTTTACTGGTGGTTGATTCAATTCATAAATTTCAAGCGCTTCCATGCGCTTCGATACTTCAGATTGCATGCTGCTTTTCATGTATTCGGCTTCAAGGGTGGTCACATCTGCTCTGATATCCGCCACTTCTTGCTTGGCCTTCTCGATTTCTCGAATTTTATTCTCTGCACGCAGGTTGCTGTAGATGTAGATCAAAGCCAACAGCGCAACAAAGCCCACTGGAGGAACCAATTGAACAGGCACTCCTTCACCAAGAATCCTTTTTACATCCAGCTTTTCTTCCATCCAGGAAAATATAGTCTTCCCTGAGCGGCCCTTTGGACTGCTCCCTTCTTTCAGCTGGTTCTTGAAGGTGTTTTGACTCATTTTGCTACTTTTTTGGCAATTCTCAATTTGGCACTTCTGGCTCTGGGATTCAGGGCTAGCTCTTCCTCCGAAGCGGTAATCGCTCCTCGGCTGATGGGCTCTAGTGGACGAAGGAGATTTCCATAGAAATCCTTCTCCACCTCTCCTTGAAACTTTCCTTTGGTCATTAAACTTTTGACCAAGCGATCCTCTAAGCTGTGGTAGCTCATCACCACCAGACGACCTTCAGGCTTGAGAAGCTCCACTGCACTGAGCAGTAACTCTTCCAAAGCCCCCAATTCGTCGTTTACTTCTATTCTCAAGGCCTGAAATACCTGAGCGTAGTATTTGAATTCTTTCCCACGAGGTGCAAACCGCTTTAAAAAGGCAGTAAACCCTTCCGTGGTCGTAAAGGGCTTGACCGAGCGCTCCGCCACTATGGACTGAGCAAGGGTCTTGGCATTTTTGATCTCCCCGTACATCCCTAGGATCTTATGCAGCCTTCCCTCATCCACAGTTGCAAGCAGCTCCTTGGCACTGAGTTCCGCCGACTGATTCATCCGCATGTCTAGATCCCCTTGAAAACGAGTTGAAAACCCTCGTTCTGGAGCGTCTATTTGATGCGAAGAAATACCCAGGTCTGCTAGTATTCCATCCACTTGTTTGATTCCATGCAAGCGCAGGTACCGTTTGATATCCCTGAAATTCGCCTGCACGAAGGTGAAGCGAGGATCTTGAGGGGCATTGGCCAAAGCATCGCTGTCTTGATCAAAACCGAATAGTTGTCCTCCTTCCAAACGAGCCAAAATAGCCTTAGCATGCCCACCTCCACCAAAGGTCACATCGACATAGACTCCACCGGGGAGAATAGCCAAGCCTTCAATGCAAGGGTCAAGCATCACTGGGATATGGTAGGCCGGAATTGACATAGCGCTTAGGAGAGGTACTTTTCCATGAGGCTAGACAAGTCCGCCGTATCCACAATAATGTTCTTTAGGTACTGTTCAGGATTCCAGAGTTCAATTCGAGTTCCCATGCCAACGACCACCACATCCTTCTCCAGGCTGGCATAGGTTTGGTACAGCTTCGGAATCAACAATCTCCCTGCATTATCCAACTCCACCTCGACGATGGAATTGAAGAAAGAACGTTGCAACATNCGCTGCTCTGCATTGTTGATGTTCAGGGATTTGATTTGACTCTCCAGCTTTTTGTATTCTACCAAGGGGTAGAGGGCCAAGCATTTGTCTTCAGCCATGCGGAGCATGAGCGTCATGCCATTGGCCTGAGGAATTGCCGCCTTAATCTTGGCCGGCAATGCCAAACGACCCTTGGGATCTAGCTTGCTATCGTATTGACTGTTAAACATGGTCGGACTACTATTTGATAAAATCTGAAGTAAACAAAAGTAAGTAAAGAAGTCTAAAATTTACCACTTTCACCCACTTTTCCCCACTTTGTTTCAAAAGTAGCCAAAAGATTACTAGTCAGCAATAGTTTTTAGTAAAAAAAACAAGAAATTTTTAGGTGNNATTTTTGGAAAGCAANCCGTCGAATTAAAATGGATAAATCGGCTAAATTGATTGAAAAAGGGAANAAAATTCACTTTAGATCTTGGGAAATGCAAGTCGTTTTCACATTAGCCTGGCTCAAGTAGAGGGATCTCCCAAGAAAATAATGCCTCTTGAAATTTTAGGTTAAACACCCACAAAAATCAACCGCACATTTGGCCTTTGTTTTTTGCAAAGAATTGAAATTTATTTGGTTCTATTTAAACCAATTTTGAATCGCTTTTTCTCCCTTTTTTTCTAGGGATTTTCTAAAAAGTTCACCTATCCAGGGCCAGGTTCCCGCGATTTTGGCAAGTAGCCCTCTGGATTCTGGAATACAGACTAACACACGTGGACGCTCCATCACCCCCAGGATCACCTGCACCACCTCATTGGGCTCCAGCACTTTTTTGGGACCACTGAAGGTCAACTTGGCTTCTTCAGGGTAGCCCAATTGAAGATCCAGCATCGGGGTATTCACCAAATCAGGACAAATCACGCTCACCAACACCCCATAACGCTTCAACTCTGCTGCCACGGACAAGGAAAATCCTCGCACCGCAAATTTAGAGGCCGAATACAAACTCAAGCCCGAAACGGGAGCCAATCCTGCCAAGGAAGAAATGTTCAAAATATGCCCAAAACCCTGTTCCTTCATCACCCTGCCCACTACCGTGGTTCCCAAAATGCTTCCCTTGGCATTGCAATCCATGTGGTAATCGATATCCTCCAGGGAAAAGCTATCCACAAATCC
>JGI25914J50564_10000725_pt1 | contig 11109 bp, 9 predicted proteins | sample LauGreSuBDMM15SN_2_FD_50564 | JGI IMG/M metagenome (IMG submission 50564) | reverse complement strand
GCTGAAAAAGAATTTCTGGCACGCGAGCAAGCGAACATTGCGTGGATGAAAGAAACATTTCAGATTGCAGCGAAGCAAAAACTACAGACCCTCGTTTTTGCTTTTCAAGCGGATGTGATTCGAGGGATGTCGCGCTCGGGCACTTGGGCCGAAAAGACAGGATTTCACGCCTCAATTGAAAAAACCTTGCTGCCTCTTGCTAAAGAGTTTCAAGGTTCTATCTTGATTGTGCATGGCGACAGCCATAATTTCGAATTCGACCAAACATTTATGCTTGAGTCGCAAGTCTTAAAAAACGTCTATCGTCTTGAAGTACCCGGTGCAAAAACAACTGGCGCGGTTGGCGTCACAATTGAAGAGGGCAATTCAATACCTTTTTCAGTCAAAAAAATCATTGTCCCTTAAAACGCCCCGCTAGTGGTCTGCTTGAAGGTAAGCTCTATGTCCAACGCCACGATGATGGACGCTGCGAGACTATTAATTTCACCGGGCCGTTGTCGCACCTCGTGCACGCGGTGTGGTCGGACTAAACGCCGTGTTTTCGGCGGCTGCGTTCTCAATCACCGCGGCATCTTCTTCAAGTAGCAATCTGTCTGCAACGAGTGCGCGCGTCACTAGGCGTATTTTGGTCAGATACTCGTTGATTCCACCGGGATAACGTGCATCAAGTGCTTGACGCGAGTCGTCAGATTTTCGGCCTGCAGTTGTTTTCGCAAAGGGTCGATAAGTACTACTCTGGCGACATGCCATCACAGTCAGTGGTGCATTCATATAACCATGACTCGCGATCGGTACCGCAACATCGGGCAGCACAACGCCACTCATGGCATTGCCGTCGACATCGCGCTTCGGCACCATTACTGTCGCGCCTGCAAGAAAGTTCGGTGCTTGAAACACTTCAGTGTCGGTGAAACGCGCTTCAAGGTCGAACAGACGGCTAGCTGGCGGTGTCTTACCTTGCACCCACTCGTCTAGCGCAACCAGCTGTGCCCGCACGGCTGGTGCCCAATCGATTTGGCCAGGTGCTTCGGTACACTCTGCATTTTTATCGCGACCATTAATATGCGGCGAGCCAGAGATATCGAACATGCGAACATTCTCAGGCATAGGCAAATCGACGATACCCTTGGCGCCGGTGCGCGTGAGCGCCGCACGCCCACCCAAATAATCGTTATAGGCGTGGTTCACCACCACCCGTGGAAGCTTGCGATACTTTGTTTGTGCAACCTGCATCACATCGCCGTAGGTGAAGGGCTCTTCGTGAACACCGCGTAGTTCGGGCTCAGTGTGGCCTGGCGTTTGCCATGCTACAGAGCCAGGCCCTGGCCCTGCGGCAAGCAACGGCAACTGCCCGGCCCCAGCCTGTGTGATGTGCAGTCCATCAAACACCATCTTGTCGTCAAGCTGATTAAAGCCATTGAGCAAAAAGCTCTTCAAGAAACGCCCCGTTTGCGAGTAGCCCACTGCATAAGTGCGCTCAATCGCAGCGACAAGCAGGTTACCTGCGCGCGCGTCACGCAAAAACAGCGTGATATCGCGCACCGCAGCGAACCCCACGCCTTCGGCATAGAGCTTACCGCCCTTGTCGTCAGAAAAAATCGGAAACACCGGCCCCTCGCCCTGCTCCCAATGCACAACTGCCACCGACCAACCTCGGTTCTGCAGAAACCCGTTACCCTGATCGAGTGAGCCAATCGCAAGCGGCCGAGCACGAGGGCTGTTGTACAGCCCGTGGGTGATAGGGCGACCACGATTCGGCACGTCAATTAACAAGTTTCCGTTACCAGCACGCGGTGATTCTGGAATAAGCAAGGTCACCGGCGTACGATATTCAACAAGCCCACGCGCGTTGCGTGGCGCCTTGTCTAGCCCAGGGATTGGCTCTGATGGCGACAACTCACCTAACGCCTCTGCCTCGATACGCAGATACTTGCCTACGGCAAAGTCGCCGTAGAGCTCGGTCGATTTAATTGCAAACTCTGTGATCGCGGCAGCTGCAACAAGAGGCATGATCTTTTTGTACCTGTTCTCATTAAAAGACGCGAGGGCGTCATGACCTGGGTGTTTTACAGTCTGCGTTGCCAAAACGTTGAACGCACAAGTTGCGAGTACAGCTACGCATCACGGCATCGCGTGGATCTGCGTTGGTATCAATCACCTCTAGTGACTGATAGGTGCGGTACTCGCTACGCATCTCAGGCCTACATTTTGTTTTGACACGATTATCTTCGGTGCGGCTTTCACAAATTGACCCGCCCGTTGGCACTGTGATAACCGTAGTGCGTGGCACGAACACCTGAATCGTATTAGGTGGAAATTGCCGATACGCACTTGGCGAACATTCGTCTTGCGCTTGCAAATATTCGCGAGTCACGCAACCCGACAACAGCACCAGCAGACACAGTAAGATTTTTTTCACAGTACCTCTTTCACTTGACTAGGGGCGCTCCGCGCCAAGCTTTTGCGTCAAACCGGGCGGATTTGAAAAGGTTTTTCTGAAAGCCGCTTGCCCAGCGTTTGAAAACTTCAGGCCAGCCTGTTTGACCGCCTCGTCACTGACTTTGTGCAAGGGCGTATAAAACGGATGGTGATGCTCAATAAACGGGTTATTACGCGCCGCGTTATAACAAAAAATCACGGTCCAACGCCGATTAGGCGAACGGTTTTGATCAGACCGATGCATCACATTCGCATGAAAAAACAACGCGTCGCCGGGTTCCATTTCAACGTACTCAAGCGGCATCTGCTGCAACATCTGCTCAACTCGCTTTGGATCGGCACCGACCTGCTCACCAGGGATAATGCCGTGTTCAACGCGACCCACCAAATGCGATCCACGAATCACCTGCAAACAGCCGTTTTCGCGTGTTGCATGATCGAGCGCGACCATCACGCTAGCCATATGAGGCAACAGGCAACCGTTGTGGTACCAATAGCCATAATCCTGATGCCACTCCCAAGCGCCGCCTTCACGCGGCTCTTTGGCGGTGAGTTTTGAATGGTAATGATAGACCTCGCCGCCCAGCATCTGCTCAACCGTGTCAACCACTCGATGCGATCGAGCCGCCAAACCGTAGACGCTGTCGCCAGGATGATTCCAAGTCGCCATTTTGGTCGCCTTACCCTGTGCATCTTTGCGATCGTACAGGCTATTTTGCAAGTCTGGGTCTTGCTCGATGGCACCTGCCATTAAAGCAACCTCTTCTTGATCGAACAGCTGTCGAACAATCACATAACCATCTGCAGCAAAGGCAGCCGCTTGCGCAGCAGAGAAAACTGAAGCCATGTCAGAACTCCTTGGTCAACTACAGGGGATGCCAAATCTTAGCCTGGCCGACGCTCAAAGGCAGGGATATCGTCGGGGATATGATGAAAGGGCTGTTTATCAATCGTGAAAATTGCAGCCGTCGGCTTGTAAACCGACGGGTCGTCAAGAGTACCGACCTTAATGATCATGGCGCCAGGGCGAAACGGCGATTGAGAAGCAATGCTGGTACCGCAGTTCGAACAAAAGTGACGTGTCACGGCTTTGTCGATGTCTGTGCGGGTAAAGGTCGCTGGCACGCCTGCCTCGAATTTAAACCCCGCGTGTGGCAACACCATCAGTGCATTAGGATGCCCACCCGCAATGTATTGACACTCACGGCAATGACACTGCAACGAGGCGGTGACATCACCCTCAAAACTGTATCGAATCTGTTTGCAATAACAACCGCCCGTTAGTTTCATCGCTAGCTCCTGATATTTTTCTTGATGGACTAAAGTTGATGAGAAATATCGTAACACTAACGTGCCGGCATGCTGCGCTCATCCCGAAAGATGCGATTGCCTTAAACAAGGCTATCCTCGGGTGATAGGGTGACTGCAGTGCCGCCGGCATGCTCTACCAAAACAACCTTGATGACCCACGGAGGCAACTTTGAAACACTTTTCCATCTCTTCCTTGTTTTTCAGATGGCTGCCGCTCTTGGGGCTGCTGTGCCTATTGGCGCCAGCGACTCAGGCCCAAACACCAATCACTAAATCCATCCGAATAATTGTGCCCTACGGACCAGGCGGGGCAACCGATGCGTTGGCACGCTTAATCGCCCCTTATGTAGGCGACGAATTCGGCCAACAAGCTGTAGTTGAAAACAGACCAGGCGCAGGCAGCACGATCGGTACCCTTGCCGTCGCGAAAGCCGAACCAGACGGCCTAACCATTGGGATGATCGATGCCGCGTTTATTACCAACCCAAGCCTCGTGTCAAAGCTACCTTACGACACGCTAAAAGACTTTACGCCCATCGTATTTATTGCAACCTCGCCTTTGGTGTTATTGGTTAACCCCTCGTTACCCGCTAAGACCATGCAAGAATTTATTGCCTATGCAAAAGCGAACGCAAGCAAAATCACATTCGGCTCAGCCGGCCAAGGTACAGGCGCTCATTTGGCGGCCGAACAGTTTAAGGTGCAGGCTGGCATCGAAATGTTGAACATACCGTTCAAGGGTGCGGGCGAGGCCATCACGCAACTGATTGGTGGGCAAACCACGGCAATGTTCTCAACCCAAATTGGGTCAAAAGCCATGCTTGACGCAGGGCGAGTGCGTGCGCTGGCGATCACTAGCCAAGAGCGCAGTGAGCTTTTCCCAGATATTGCTACCTTTATTCAAGGGGGCCTGCCGCAGGTTGATGCCAGCACGATCAACGGGTTGATTGCGCCACTGGGCACGCCCAGCGATTACGTGAAACGCGTGAACGCCGCCGTGAATCGAGCCTTGAAAACCCCAGAACTCCAAGCCAAGCTCAAGCAACAGGGCTTTGTCACAGTTGGCGGCTCGCCCAACGATTTCGCAACTTGGATCCCGTCTGAAATTACAAAGTGGGCAAAGATCATCAAAGATGCCGGTATTAAAGCTGAATAAGCCTCATGCTCAGTCTCGTGTAAAAAAATTAAATCAGAAAATAGCCCAGTACATTACTGGGATCAACGCTCAACAGAAAACGTCATGACAATCCGATCGATAGATACCTTCGCACTAAGTCTCCCCTTTGAAATCTACGGACCACGCCCGAAGTTCGCGGGGCTTGACCGTTCGATGGAGATCCTGTTGGTTCGCGTTGAAACCGATTCCGGCATCGTCGGCTGGGGCGAAGCGTTCGGTTTTGGCATTTGGCCCGCCACACGTGCCGCAATCCACGCCATGGTAGCGCCGCTTGCGCTCGGTCGTGACGAAACCAATATCCCTGCCTTGATGGAAGATCTCAACAGAAAACTTCATATCGTCGGGCGCACCGGGCCCGCGGTCTTCGCTCTATCCGGGTTGGATATCGCCCTGTGGGATATTGCAGGCAAAGCCGCATGTAAATCGGTCTCAGCATTACTCGGCGGCACCAAGCACACCCGCCTGCCCTGCTACGCAAGTTTGATGCGTTATACCGACACTGGGCTCGTCGCCGAAAACAGTGCCCGTGTGGTTGCGCGAGGCTATGGCGCTGTCAAGCTTCATGAGCTTGGTGCAGAGCAAGTCAAAGCCGCACGCCAAGCGATTGGCCCAAAGGTCGGCCTGATGATGGATGTCAACTGCCCCTGGTCTGTGAAAGAAGCCTTGGCGGTCGCTGACGCGGTGCGCCCCTACGACCTGAGCTGGTTCGAAGAACCCATCTGGCCACCTGAAGATTTTGAAAGCCTTGCTCAAGTCAGAGCACAGAGTGGTTTAAAAATCGCGGCAGGCGAAAACGCCATGAGCGTGAAGAACTTTGAGCAAATGTTTAAAGCGGGCGCAGTCGATATTGCGCAACCAAGTGTCACCAAAATTGGGGGCATCTCGCCCATGATGGAAATCGCCGCGATGGCGCAGCAGCACAATGTTGTCATGACCCCGCATTGCCCCTACTTCGGGCCAGGGTTATTAGCTAGCGTGCATATCGCTGCAGCGCTGGCCCACGCACCAATGATCGAATACTCGTTTGCCGACTTAGGCGCAAACCCCTTAGGTGACGCGATTGAGGTCAAGAATGGCTTTATCGCTGTGCCCTCGGGGCCCGGCCTTGGCCGCGATCCTGACCCAGAGATCATCAAACGCTATAGCGTTTAGAGGTTTAATTTAGGGCCTACATCCCCTTGTTGCGCTTGGGCATCACCCTAGCGGAGATAAATTTTTTTTAATTTGCGCAATACCTCGCAATACCCCGATCGCTATGGCGTAAGACATCTTGACCAAGGTGCATGAAAATTATAATAATGCCGTGCGCGATCGTTCAGCGCATAACACGTATGGGGCAGCATTAAATGAACTATAAAACTTTCTTCAAATCATTGGTCGTTGCAGCATCTTTAGCGATCGGTCACGTTGCCCTTGCCGGCGATGCCGATTTCACGTTAACCAATCGTACAGGCTACGATATCGAGTCCGTCTACATTACACCAAGTAGATCAAAAAGCTGGGGGCAAGACCGCCTAGGAAGATCAATTTTAGAGAATGGCCGCTCACGCGAAATGATCTTCAACAAACAAGGTTCAGTGTGTATCTATGACATGAAGATACATTGGGACGGCTACGGCGAAGACGATGACAGAACATGGGAAAACATAGATCTCTGTTCAATCCACAAGATCACTCTGCGTTACAACAAGAGTACTGATGTGACAACTGCCGTCTTCGAGTAAAGCCAGTCGATACAACAAAGCCCTGACGCAACCTAATGCGTCAGGGCTTTTTTCTAGCCTACTTTTTTGCCTATTTTTTACGCGGCGGCAAGCCAGTATGTTGGGTCAACATGCGACCTGGCGTCACCGCTTTGCGCACGGTAGAGTCAGTACTATTTTTACGGCGTGCGCTGGTATAGCTGCCGTCTGTTCTAGGCTGATGAAACGGGATCAAATGCTTTTTGCCGTTACCAATCAGATCCGAGCGCCCCATTGCCTTGAGCGCCTCGCGTAGCAAGGGCCAATTGTTTGCGTCGTGGTAACGCAAAAACGCTTTATGCAAGCGGCGACGACGATCACCCCTCACGATATCGACGGTTTCACTTGTGCGGGTGACACGCCCTAAAGGATTGCGGCCAGAGTGATACATCGCCGTTGCCGTTGCCATCGGACTTGGATAAAAGGTTTGCACCTGATCAGCACGAAAGCCATGGCTCTTGAGCCAAACCGCCAGATGCATCATGTCTTCATCACTGGTGCCTGGATGAGCCGCAATGAAGTACGGCACTAAAAACTGTTTTTTGCCGGCTTCTGCGCTGAACTTATCAAACATTTGTTTGAACTTGTCGTAGCTACCGATACCAGGCTTCATCATCTTAGACAAAGGCCCCATCTCGGTGTGCTCGGGCGCGATCTTTAAATAGCCTCCCACATGATGCGTGACAAGCTCACGAATATATTCAGGTGATTTCACAGCCAGGTCGTAACGCAGGCCTGAACTGATCAGGATTTTTTTTACGCCCTTCAGGGCGCGCGCACGTCGATACATATGAATCAACGAGCTGTGATCAGTATTTAAATTTTGACAAACATCAGGGTACACGCAGCTTGGCTTGCGACAGGCCGACTCGATCTCAGGGCTTTTACAACCGATACGGTACATATTGGCGGTCGGGCCACCAAGATCTGAAATCACCCCAGTAAAGCCGGGTACCTTATCACGAATGTCTTCGATTTCGCGGATGACTGAATCTTCACTGCGGCTTTGAATGATTCGGCCTTCGTGCTCTGTGATCGAACAAAACGTGCAACCACCAAAACAGCCGCGCATGATGTTCACGCTAAAGCGGATCATCTCCCAGGCGGGGATCTTGGTTGCACCATCGTGACCGCCCTTCTCATCGGCATACACAGGGTGCGGACTGCGGGCGTAAGGTAAGTCAAACACCAGATCCATCTCAGGTGTTGTCAGCGGAATAGGCGGTGGATTGATCCAAACGTCACGTGCTGTGCGGCCCTCTCCGTGCGCTTGCACGATCGCACGGGCGTTACCGGGATTGGTTTCTAAATGTAATACGCGGCTGGCGTGCGCATATAAAACTGGATCTGATTTCACTTGCTCGTAAGACGGCAAACGAATCACGCTGCGATCACGCGGCGGCACCTTAAGTTTGCCTTTGGTTTGCAGAGCGGGATTCGGTGCAAAGACAAGCGGTGCCTCGTTGGTGGCTAAGTTGCCTTTACTTGCGCTGCGCTTGGTGTCGCCCACCGCCCTCGCACCCTCTTGCGCCTTAGCGATTACTGCCTGAGCGCTTTTTGCATGAGCACCTAATGCCTTCGCGTTTACGACCTTGGTGCTTGTTGCATGAGCGCCTGATGCTTTGGCATTTGCTGACTGAGCGCTTTTGGCATTTGCCGCATCAGCCACTTCGCGCGCTTCATCGTTACGCGCACAGCTTTCACCCTGCTCTAGCGCCTGCTCACTAATCATCAAATAAGGGTTGACATGAGCCTCGACGCGACCAGGCGCATCGACACTAGTTGAGTCGATCGCAAACCAGCCCTCAGGGGTGGTGCGGCGCATATAGGCCGTGCCACGAATATCAGTCATCTGAGTGATCGGTTCTTTGGCAGCGAGTCGATGTGCGATCTCAACCACAGCACGTTCAGCATTGCCGTACAGCAGCAGATCGCATTTGCTATCGATGACCACCGAGCGACGAACCTTATCCGACCAATAGTCGTAGTGCGCGATGCGTCGCAATGAGCCTTCGATACCACCCAAGATCACTGGGGTCTCTTTGTAGGCTTCTTTGCAGCGCTGTGTATAAACAATTGCGGCACGGTCGGGGCGCTTACCCCCCACATCGCCCGCCGTGTAGGCATCATCGCTGCGCATTTTGCGATCAGCGGTGTAGCGATTGATCATCGAATCCATGTTGCCAGCGGTGACGCCAAAAAACAGATTTGGCTGACCAAGGGCTTTAAACGGCTCGGCACTTTGCCAGTCAGGCTGGGCGATGATACCGACGCGAAAGCCTTGATTTTCAAGCATCCGCCCGATTACGGCCATGCCAAAGCTGGGGTGATCGACATAGGCGTCACCCGTGACAATAATGATGTCACAGCTATCCCAACCAAGCTGAGTCATCTCGTCGCGACTCATCGGCAAAAAGGGAGCCACGCCAAAACGCTCTGCCCAGAACTTGCGATAGCTGCTCAGGGGTTTGGCGTTGCGTGGAAAAAGGGAGACGTCGGTGTAGGTGGTCATAAGCGCTCAGTCGATCTGCCCGATTGTACGCAATGTCAGCCTGATTTGGCACATAGCCCTTGCAAGTCTTAAGGTCAGACGCGCCTGCGCAGAAGGCCTAAGAATAAGCCCACGCGGATTTTCATCTTTTGCCTGTTATCTCATGGTATACAGACCGCTTAGTCTAGCCAAGGTCGCCTGTCATTCATGCAAAAACCCGTATTTCTTGAAAGCCAACAAGTCATCCAACCTCTTAGCCTTGCGTCTGAAATTGAGGCAGGGTTGTTGGCCGAGGCCGCCTCGATCTCGCCAAAATTTTTGTACGACGCGCTGGGTGCCCATCTTTTTACGGCCCTCACGTTTTTGCCCGAATATTATCCAACCGCCGTTGAAGCCAGCATACTCAAGCAATACACAAATGAAATCGCTGCCGCAATTGGAAAAAATCCCGTTTTGATTGATCTAGGCGCAGGCGATTGCAAAAAGGCTGCCCGACTTTTTGAATCAATCAAACCCTCGTCGTACGTGGCCATCGATTTTTCAGTTGACTACTTGAAAGAGGCTTTAGAAAAACTACAAAACCAGTATGCAGATATCCCCATGTTTGGGATCGGCATGGATTTTTCACANGCGCTCAAACTACCTGACACGATGACGCAGGCGCCACGAACCTTTTTTTACCCTGGCTCAAGCCTAGGTAATTTTTTACCGACCGACGCCGAAGCCCTGCTGAAGCAAATCAAACGCGAAGCCTTGGGTGGCGGTTTGCTGTTGGGCGTCGACCTCATGAAGGCAGAGCATGTGTTGCAGGCGGCCTACGATGACCCCCTGAAAGTCACTGCTGCGTTCAATCTAAATATTCTGCGGTCGGTCAACGCCATCATTGATTCGAATTTTGATGTCAGCGATTTTTGCCATAAAGTGGTGGTCAATCATACTAAAGAGCGCGTCGAGCTTTATCTTGAAGCGCTCAGGGATACCACCGTCGCATGGAACGGTAAGCAACGTGTCTTCAAGAAGGGCGAGCTCATACACACTGAAAATTCGCACAAATATTCGATTGCCTCTATCCAATACTTACTGAATCGAGCTGGCTTTCAATCGTTAAAAGTGTGGACAGATCCGCGGCAATACTTCGCCGTCATTTATGCGCAGTGATCACTGCAACACCAAAAATTAAATTGCATTGTTTACAACTTGCTCTTGGTGCCGATGCGGAAGTGCTGTGTATGCAACAGCCAATTTTTTAGACACGAAGAGGCGCTTTCAAACACGACTCTCTTGTGCGTTTGTCAGTTCGCTCGGGCGCTAAATAGAACAACGTGCCAAATGTCAACGTTTAGGTTATTGTGTTTGTATGAAATCTATCCATATCGACCGNAACCGTCGCCTACGCGATGACCCTGGCACAGGCCATAACCGTTGGCATCCTGATATCGAGCCACTTCTTGAAGTCGCTCCGGGTGAAGACCTCTTGCTCGAGACTCGAGACGCGGCTGATGGCCAAGTTAAGCCGCACATGGTGTTNGAAGATTTAGCGCGTAACGACAAAAAGGCCGGGCACCCACTCACCGGACCCATTTTTGTCAAAGGTGCGAAGCCGGGCGACATCTTAGAAGTCGAGTTTGTCGACCTCACTCCGCAGAACTATGGTTGGACAGTTATTCGACCAGGCGCTGGCTTTTTACGTGAAATTTTTGATGCAAAGTTTCTGGCGCACTGGCATGTCGATCAGGGCTTTGCACGGTCAGCGCAAATTCCGGGTGTCAAAATCCCTGAAGGCATCTTTATGGGGACGGCCGGCGTTGCCCCCTCACACGACCAATTGCGCCTCTGGAATGATCGCGAGACCGACTTAGTTCGCCGAGGCGGCATTGCCTTGTTACCCGACGCACTCGATGCAGTACCAACGCGTGAACCCATTGCTAGCACTGGCTTGCGCACCATGC
>JGI25914J50564_10000723_pt1 | contig 11122 bp, 9 predicted proteins | sample LauGreSuBDMM15SN_2_FD_50564 | JGI IMG/M metagenome (IMG submission 50564) | reverse complement strand
TTTGGCTGATCTAGACCCTGTTCCTGGTCCTTTTCTGGGGGGGCTGGGCTGGGGGCAGGCCGGGGCTCGGGCGGCAGGGGCGCTTCGCCTAGGAGTTGGGCCTGCTCCAGGGCCGTGAGGCTGGGGCGCTGCCAGGCGGCAGCGGGACCCGCTTGGATCACCACTTCCTCCATCAGGCTGTTGAAGGGCGGATTGAGCGGTTCACCCCGGCCATCAAGTAGCTCCAGCTGCACGGCATTGCTGCCGCCGTGGAAACCCTGCAGCCAGAGGGGGGTCTGGCGATCAACCAAGAAACTGTCGCCGTTAACGCTCACCCGCACTCGCCAACGGCCGTCGTCGTCCCTGAGATGTTGGAGGGGAGCATCGATCAGGAGCCAGTCAATTAGCACGGGTTCCTGGCTGGGGCCTGGGCTGGCCGGGGCCACCAGCAATTGGGGCGAGCCTGGAGCAGGCACCTGCTGGGGGTTGGCGGCCACCCGATCGAGGCGGATCTGGCGGCTGGCGCCCGGGGACTTCACCACTTCTCCCCAGGGCCTGGCGGCGTAAACGGTGAGGCGATGGCTGCCTGGATTGAGGGGGGGCATCGCTAGATGCCTTGCGGCGGTGGCGTCGCTGATGCGCAGGGGGGGGGCGTCATCGAGTTGCACCACCAGATGGGGCCCGAGTCCAAGTGGACCGGCATCCGCCAGGGGCCAGTCCTGCACCTGGAGCTCCAACGACCAGGGGCCCGCCGGCAGCAGGGCGCCGTCGGCGGGGGCCAGGATCAACACTTGGGGATNCCGTNGATCCAGGCGGGTGCGTAGGTCTTGCACCAGCTGCGGTGGCGCCACTTCTTGAAGGGCACCCCGCGGGGCCGTGGGGGCAAGGGGCTGGTCCGCTGGCTGGCTCGGGCTGGCTTGGCGGCCGAGGCGGCCGCAGCCTGAACTCAGCAGCAGCAGGGCCACGAGAACCCAGCCGATCACAGCCCGAAATGGCGCAACCCCCATGCCAGTCGATCTCCCTGGTGATTGCAGACGGTGTCGTCCCATTGTGACCGGCTGGCTACGGCGGCCTGGTCCTGCTCAGAACAGCGCTGGATTGGGCGCGCATTTTCAATAACTGATCGCTGCATTGTTGTCCATATTGCTGATACATAGCCCCGCCCAGAGCTCAGTCCCTGACTGGTGTGGCTCCGGATTGAACCTTTGTAACTGAGGGCCCTGAAACCTTGGTCATCGCCCTTATGGTTAGGCCAGCGGTCCCCTCCATGGGGCCCAAGCTCCAGTCATGGCAACAGGTTTCGGCTTCTGTCGATCCCGCTGCCGCGGCTGGCGCCCGTGGACGCTTCGGACTTCGGTCCACGGCCCCATGCGGCTCCACCGGTCCGGCCCCCTGCCGGAACCGGAGGGGTGGACCTCCACCTCGATCCCGTCCCTCGAGGAACGTCTCGATGACCATCAGCCCACCAGAGCGTGGGAAAACGGCGAAGGCCCAGGTCGACCGGGTGAACAACCCGGCCACCTTCGAACTGTTCGGTAAGCCCGGCCATTTCGATCGCACCCTCGCTAAAGGTCCCAAAACCACCACCTGGGTTTGGAACCTCCACGCCAACGCTCACGACTTCGATAGCCACACGAGCGATCTTGAAGAGATTTCTCGCAAGATCTTCTCGGCCCATTTCGGCCATCTGGCCGTCATTTTCATCTGGTTAAGTGGCGCCTTCTTCCATGGGGCCCGTTTTTCCAACTATTCCGGCTGGCTCGGCGACCCCACGCACGTCAAACCGAGTGCGCAGGTGGTTTGGCCGATCTTCGGCCAGGAAATCCTCAATGGCGACATGGGTGCCGGCTTCCACGGCATTCAGATCACCTCCGGTCTTTTCCATGTGTGGAGGGCATGGGGCATCACCAATGAAACCCAGCTGCTGGCTCTGGCCATCGGTGCGTTAGTGATGGCTGGCCTGATGCTCAATGCAGGCGTCTTCCACTACCACAAGGCAGCTCCCAAGCTCGAGTGGTTCCAGAACGTTGAGTCCATGCTCAACCACCATCTGGCCGGTCTGCTTGGTCTGGGCTCCCTGTCCTGGACGGGTCACCTGATCCATGTGTCCCTGCCCACCACTGCCCTGATGGATGCCATTGATGCCGGCAAGCCGCTGGTTCTCAATGGAAAAACCATCGCTTCCGTGGCCGATATCCCGCTGCCCCATGAGTTCCTCAACCAGGACCTCATTGCCCAGCTGTACCCCGGATTCGGCGCNGGCATCTCGGCATTCTTCAGTGGNAACTGGGCGGCCTACGGCGATTTCCTCACCTTCAAAGGTGGGCTTAATCCCGTCACCGGCAGCCTTTGGATGAGCGATATCGCCCACCACCACTTAGCGATTGCGGTGCTCTTCATCGTGGCCGGTCACATGTACCGCACGAACTGGGGCATCGGCCACAGCATCAAGGAGATCCTCGAGGGTCAGAAGGGTGATCCCCTGCTGTTCCCGGCCCCTAACGGTCACGACGGTCTTTATGAGTTTATGACCACCTCCTGGCATGCCCAGTTGGCCGTGAACTTGGCGCTGATGGGCTCGCTGAGCATCATCGTGGCCCAGCACATGTACGCGATGCCTCCGTATCCCTACATCGGCGTCGATTACCCAACCCAGATCTCGATATTCACCCATCACACCTGGATTGGTGGTTTCCTGATCGTCGGCGCCGGCGCCCACGCCGCCATCGCGATGATTCGCGATTACGACCCGGTCAAGCACGTCGATAACGTGCTCGACCGGGTGCTCAAGGCCCGTGATGCCCTGATCAGCCACCTCAACTGGGTGTGTATCTGGCTCGGCTTCCACAGCTTCGGCCTCTATATCCATAACGACACCATGCGTGCCCTGGGCCGTCCCCAGGACATGTTCAGTGACTCGGCCATTGCGCTGAAGCCCGTCTTCGCCCAGTGGATCCAGGGTCTGCACGCCGCCGCAGCCGGCAGCACCGCTCCTAACGCCCTCGCCAGCGTCAGCGAAGTGTTCAACGGAGTTGTGGTGGCCGTGGGTGGCAAGGTTGCCGCCGGTCCGATCCCCCTGGGAACGGCCGACTTCATGGTCCACCACATCCACGCCTTCACGATCCACGTCACCGTGTTGATCCTGCTGAAGGGTGTCCTGTACAGCCGGAGCTCCCGCCTCGTTCCTGACAAGGCGAACCTGGGCTTCCGCTTCCCCTGCGACGGCCCCGGCCGTGGCGGTACCTGCCAGGTTTCAGCTTGGGACCACGTGTTCCTTGGCCTGTTCTGGATGTACAACTCCCTATCGATCGTCATTTTCCACTTCTCCTGGAAGATGCAGAGCGACGTGTGGGGCACCGTTAATGCCGACGGCACCGTTTCCCACATCACCAACGGCAACTTCGCCAACAGCGCCATCACCATTAATGGTTGGCTGCGTGATTTCCTCTGGGCCCAGGCTGCCCAGGTGATCAACAGCTATGGCTCTTCCAGCAGTGCCTACGGTCTGATGTTCCTCGGAGCCCACTTCATCTGGGCATTCAGCCTGATGTTCCTCTTCAGTGGCCGCGGCTACTGGCAGGAGCTGATTGAGTCCATCGTTTGGGCCCATAACAAGCTGAAGGTTGCTCCCGCCATTCAGCCGCGGGCGCTCTCCATCACCCAGGGTCGCGCCGTTGGCGTTGCCCACTATCTGCTGGGCGGTATCGCTACCACCTGGTCCTTCTTCCTGGCCCGCATCATTGCGGTCGGCTGACCTCCACCTGACCTTTCCCAATGGCAACGAAATTTCCTTCGTTCAGCCAGGGTCTGGCACAGGACCCCACAACCCGCCGTATTTGGTACGGGATCGCCACGGCTCACGACTTCGAGAGCCATGACGGAATGACCGAGGAGAAGCTTTACCAAAAGCTCTTCTCGACCCATTTCGGCCATCTCGCCATCATCGGTCTCTGGGTTTCTGGGAACCTGTTCCATATCGCCTGGCAGGGCAACTTCGAGCAGTGGGTCACCGATCCTCTGCATGTGCGTCCCATCGCTCACGCGATCTGGGATCCCCACTTCGGCCAAGGGGCCATCACCGCCTTCACCCAGGCCGGTGCAACCTCTCCGGTGAACATTGCCTATTCCGGTTTGTACCACTGGTGGTACACGATCGGCATGCGCAGCAACGCCGAGCTGTATCAGGGTTCCATCTTCATGATGATCCTGTCGGCTTGGGCCCTGTTCGCCGGCTGGCTCCACCTTCAGCCCAAGTTCCGGCCTTCCCTGGCCTGGTTCAAGAATGCTGAATCCCGCCTCAACCACCACCTGGCCGTTCTGTTCGGGTTCAGCTCGATCGCTTGGACCGGTCACCTCGTTCACGTCGCCATTCCTGAGTCCCGTGGAGTCCACGTTGGCTGGGACAACTTCCTGAATGTGCTGCCCCACCCGGCTGGTCTGGCTCCCTTCTTTACCGGTAACTGGGGTGTGTACGCCCAGAACCCTGATACGACCTATCAGGTGTTCAACAGCACCGAGGGCTCGGGCACCGCGATCCTCACCTTCCTGGGTGGTTTCCACCCCCAGAGCGAAGCCCTGTGGCTCACGGATATCGCCCACCACCACTTGGCGATTGGTTGCCTTTTCGTGATCGCTGGCCACATGTACCGGACCAACTTCGGTATTGGCCATTCGATTCGCGAGATTCTTGATGCCCACAACCCNCCCAAGGGCACCCCTGGTGACCTAGGTGCTGGCCACAAGGGTCTCTACGACACGATCAACAACTCNCTCCACTTCCAGCTCGGCCTCGCCNTGGCTTCCCTCGGCGTTGTCACCAGCCTGGTGGCGCAGCACATGTACGCGATGCCGTCCTACGCGTTTATCGCCAAGGACTACACCACGCAAGCTGCCCTTTACACGCATCACCAGTACATCGCCATCTTCCTGATGTGCGGTGCCTTCGCCCACGGTGCGATCTTCTTCATCCGCGACTACGACCCGGAAGCGAACAAGAACAACGTTCTTGCCCGCGTGCTGGAGCACAAGGAAGCGATCATCAGCCACCTCAGCTGGGTTTCCCTGTTCCTCGGTTTTCACACCCTGGGTCTGTACGTTCACAACGATGTGGTTGTTGCTTTCGGCACCCCCGAGAAGCAAATCCTGGTGGAGCCTGTCTTTGCCCAGTTNGTCCAAGCCGCTAGCGGCAAGGCNCTCTATGGCTTTGATGTGCTTCTGGCCAATTCCGCAAGCGCTGCCAGCACCACCAGTGCGGTNTATCTGCCCGGTTGGCTCGATGCGATCAATGGCGGCAGTGACCTCTTCCTGCAGATCGGCCCTGGTGACTTCCTGGTTCACCACGCCATCGCCCTTGGTCTGCACACCACGACCCTGATCCTGGTGAAGGGCGCCCTGGATGCCCGGGGTTCCAAGCTGATGCCCGATAAAAAGGACTTCGGCTATTCCTTCCCCTGCGACGGCCCCGGCCGTGGCGGCACCTGCGATATCTCCGCCTGGGACTCCTTCTATCTGGCAGTCTTCTGGGCCCTGAATACCGTCGGTTGGGTCACCTTCTACTGGCATTGGAAGCACCTCGCCATCTGGCAGGGCAACGTTGCCCAGTTCAACGAATCCAGCACCTACCTGATGGGCTGGTTACGCGATTACCTCTGGCTCAACAGCTCCCAGCTGATCAACGGGTACAACCCGTATGGCAGCAACAACCTGGCCGTCTGGTCCTGGATGTTCCTGTTCGGTCACCTGGTGTGGGCCACCGGTTTCATGTTCCTGATCTCCTGGCGTGGTTACTGGCAGGAACTGATCGAGACGATCGTTTGGGCTCACCAACGCACCCCGCTCGCCAACTTGGTGGGCTGGCGCGATAAGCCCGTCGCTCTCTCGATCGTTCAGGCCCGGGTCGTTGGTCTAGCCCATTTCACAATCGGCTACATCCTTACCTACGGCGCCTTCCTGATCGCCTCAACCTCCGGTAAGTTCGGCTGATCCCAGTGGATTAGCTGTTCTCTCGAGGGACGATTAAACCCCCGGCTTCGGCCGGGGGTTTTTTAATGGCGGGATCCCCGGGTCCCTCGATTAAAAGGCCCCAACGGCGCCGCCTTTGAGTCTGCAGAGCTTATCAATATCCCCCCAACCCAGAGGCTTGTCCCCTCCGCCCATGGCCAAGCTGCGGCAGTTCGAGGGGGGCCTCAAGCCAGGCCTTGTTCTTAAGAAGCGTCTGCTTCACCGGGCAGACTGGCGCTGCAGACCCTGTTGTCTGATTTGGGCAGTTGGACCCCAACGCCCAAGCCATAGACCCTGGGGACGCGGCATGGGTTCTTGGTGGTTCCAAGCCAAGCCAAGCCAATAAAAAAGCCCCGCAGTTGCGGAGCTTTTGCTAAAGCAGATTTGATGGCTTAATTGTCTACAGCATTGCTAGCTGTTTGAACGGGTTTGGGGTCTGCTGAAAACTCAGCCGACGCTCCAGGCGCCACCGGCGATTTTCACCAGGGGAGCCACGATCTCTGTGCCAGCCAAGAACCAGGCGAAGGCGGCGCCACCGCAACCGCCCAGCCAGAAGCCGCTGGCGAATTCGGCCCAGCCGGCTTTGGTGAACAGGTCAGCCGGGGGATTGTCGATCGTGGCGTCGGCGGGCTGCACGTTCGGTCCGTCGCCGGCGGTTCCGTAGAGGGACAGGCAAACGGTGAGGATCGACACCAAGCCGATGCTGGCCAGCAGGCCGGAGGTGCTGGCGTACTCGGTCAGGCGCAGGGGGCCGGTGATGGCGAAGGGGCCATAGAGGAAGAAGCCATGGGCCATGCCCACTTCCAGGCCACGACGATTCGGCGACAGGGAAGGGCGATAGGCCGGCAGGGCATTCAGGAACGCCTTGCTGAAGGAGCTGCTGTTGATCGGGGTGGCCAGATTGCCGACGGTCGGGTCGGCGACGGGGGTTACGGTCATGGGTTCAAGGAAGGAAGCGGTTGACAGAAGGGGAAGCGGGCCGGATCAGTCGCTGGCTTCAATCACGTTGAACAGCAGGGCCATGGCAACCGCTGGACCAAGGATTCCAACAAGGGGAACTAACACCGAGGGAAGCCAGGCGGCGACGAAGTCTCCGGTCATCAGGGCGAGCCAATACAGTCAGCGGAGTTACTGTAAGAAAGACACCCGATCTAGCCCGGTGGTGGCTTGAGGGGCGACATAAAAGTTCAATCCTTGTCATGACCCAGGCCCTCTCCGGCGGCGCCGTTGCCCTTGTTTTGCTGGTGCTCTGGCTGCTGCGCCGGCCGAGGCCCCAGCTGATGCGCTCCACCGATGGGGCTGCTGTGGCAGCCCTGAACCGGATCCAAATGGAGCTGGTCGTCACCGAACCTGCCTCCGGCATGGGGTCTGGTCCTCTGTCCGGCGTCAAGTTCCNTCCAGAGCCAACGGTTGCTNCGGGCTNCCTGGGGACGGCCCTTTCCCCTGGGCTGCCCCCGCTGCAGCCCCGCAGCCNGCGGGAGGTGAATGCCCAGCTCGCCTCCCTCAAGGCTGGCTATGCCCTGGGCGGCCCGGCCCGGCGCCAGGCCCTGGAAACATGTTTGGCCTGGGGCCACCGCTCGGCCCTGCCCCTGCTTCACCTCGGCCTGCGCGATGCCGATCCGGTGGTGGCGGGTCTGGCGGCCCGGGGTCTGGATCGCTTCCGCGGCCGCAGCGGCCCCTCTGCCGGGCCTTTTCAGGCCGCCAGGTTGCCCCGCAATGTGGCCCGGACCCGGTAGATCGGCCGCCCTTGGCTTTCGTGGTAGGTGCGCATCTGCAGCTCCGCCAGCAGGCCGAAACAGAACAACTGCACGCCGCTGATAATCGCCAGCACTGCCGCCAGCAACAGGGGTCTGGTGCCGATATCGGCGCCTGTGAGCAGCTTGCCTGCCACCAGATAGCCGCCGATCAGTAGGCCCAGGGCCATGGCCGCCAGGCCCCAGAAGCCGAACACATGCATCGGCCGGGTCAGGAAACGCTTCATGAACCAGACGGTGAGCAGGTCCATCAGCACCCGGAAGGTGCGGTCGATGCCGTAGTTGCTCTTGCCATGGCGCCGGGGGTGGTGGCCCACCTTCACTTCCGTGATCCGGGCTCCTTCGATGGCGGCTAAGGCCGGCAGGAAGCGGTGTAGTTCGCCGTAGAGATTCAGGTCACTGACTAATTCGCGTCGGTAGGCCTTGAGCGAGCAGCCGTAATCGTGCAGCACCACCCCGGTAACCCGGGCGATCAACTGGTTGGCGATCCTGGAGGGCAGCAGGCGGCTGATGGCTCCGTCCTGACGTTGGTGGCGCCAGCCGCTGACCAGGTCGAAGCCCTGTTCCAAGGTTTCCAGTAGCAGGGAGATGTCGGCGGGATCGTTCTGAAGATCGCCATCGAGGGTCACGATCACGCTGCCCAAGCTGGCATCAAATCCTGCTGCCATGGCGGCCGTTTGCCCGTAATTGCGGCGCAGCAGCACCACCACCAGTTCCGGTGTGGTCGCCGCCAGTTGCCGCAGCAGTGAGGCGCTGTCATCACTAGAGCCATCATCCACCAGCACCAGCTCAAAGCTGCGGCCCAGGGGCCTTAGGGACGCCAGCAGTTGGGCCACGAGCTGGGGCACGCTGGCCTCCTCGTTGAACAGCGGCACCACCACGGAGAGATCAGGCACCAATCCCCACTGCTGTTTGCAGCAACCTTGCAGGCAGCAACTTAGGTCGCAGCTGTTCGCCGCCCAGGGCCCCAGGTCGAAAGACTCAGGCCAGGGTGGTGCCGTCGTGGCAGCGCTGCACCCGGCCCGCGCCCCGCAGCTCTAGCCGGTAGTGGCGGCTGATCGGATCCTGGTGGTGGTTGCCGAGGCTGTTAATGCCCAGGCCGTTATGGCCGTGGTCGCGGCCGGAGCTGTGCAGGTAGCGGCCCTGGCCGAGATGGAGCCCCACATGGGTGCAGCGGGTGGGCTGGCCAAAAAAGATCAAGTCGCCAGGTTGCAACAGGCCATAGGTGCCTGGGCGCACCGCCACCGGTTGGCAGAACCGTTCCTGCTGGTAGGCGTCGCGGGGGATCCAGATTCCAGCCTGGGCGAAGGCGGCCTGGGTGAAGCCGGAGCAGTCGTAATCGGGCCCAAGCCTGCCGCCCCAGAGGTAGCAGTTGGGCCGTTCTCGGGCCGCTGCCGCGAAGGCCAATACCGAATCCAGCCGAGCCCTGATCGCCGCGCTGGTCAACAACTGGGGTGGCCGGGGGCTGGAGGCCCTGGCCTGGCCCAGCAGCTGGGCGGGATCGATCCAGCCGGGATAGCCGTCCTCGACTAGGCGCACCCCCAGGCGCCTGGCTCCTGCCGGATCGGCGCCGGTCACGGTCAACTGGCGGCCGGCGGCGGCCTCGGTGGCCAGCCCCTGGCCGCGGGGGTTGCTGTAGCAGGGCACCGCTGCCAGCAGGGTCCAGGTGGTGCCCCACTGAAGGAGTTCGGGGGCAGCCGGGGTGCCTGGCGCCAGGATGCCTAAGTTCGTGAATGCCACAGGCGGCGCTGATGGGGATCTACGGCCCGGATGGGGCAATGGACGCGATCCTCGCCGATGGGATTGCGGCCTTGGAGGCGGACGGGCGCCCCTCCCTCAAGGACGAGCTGTCGGTGACCTGGCTGCGCTACCCCAGCTCGCCTTTGGCCGGGGCCTGGGGCGATGGTTCCCAGGCCCTTGCCGTCCACGGGGCCAGCTGGGCAGGCGAGCGGGCCCGCTATCCAGCCAGCGTGGTCAAGCTCGCCTATCTGGTGGCCACAGAAGCTTGGCTACAGCGCCAATGGCTGGAGCGCTCGCCCGAGCTCGAGCGGGCTTTGGCGGCGATGATCCGGGATTCCAGCAATGACGCCACTGGCCTGGTACTGGACCTGCTCAGCGGCACTACCAGCGGTCCGGAGCTGCCCCCTGGGGCCTTGGCCAGCTGGAGTGAGCAACGCCAGCTGGTCAACCGCTGGTATGGCTCCCTGGGATGGCAGGAGTGGCAAGGTTGCAATGCCTGCCAGAAAACCTGGGGCGATGGCCCCTTTGGCCGGGAGCGCCAGTCCTACGGCCCGGATTTGGCCAACCGCAACCGGCTCAGCACGGACTTCACGGCAAGGTTGCTGCACGGGGTGATCAGCGGCTCGCTGGTGTCGCCCCTGGCCTGTCAGCGCATGCAGGCCCTGCTGCAGCGAAGCCTTGATCCGGAAGCACGCCGCGCCGATCCCGAGAATCAGGTAGATGGCTTCCTGGGCGCAGGCCTGCCCGGCGCTGCCCGCCTCTGGAGCAAGGCCGGCTGGATGAGCCAGGCCAGGCACGATGCGGCCTACATCGAAATCGAAGGCCACCTGCCCTTCCTGGTGGTGGCCTTCAGCGAGGGCCCCGCCCGGGCAACCGATGCCCAGCTGCTGCCGGCCCTGGCCCAGAGGCTTGCCGAGGCTTGCCGGGCATGAGGTTCGCGGGGAGGGCTCGCCTGGCCACACTTTTGGCCTTCCCCCATGGCCATGGCTAGGCAAACGGGCTTTGCTAGGCAGGAGCGAGCTCCCCTGCAAAATCCGATGCCCCTAATTCCCCGTTGGCGCTTCATGACCGATGAGGCCAAGCCCTGACCAAGCGAACCGCCGTTTCGGCTGGTCGTGGTGCTGGTGTTGTTGGTTTTTAGGTCCCTGCTGCCCTGGCTGCTGCTGGCGCTCGCCGCCTACTGGATCTGGAAGGTTGTCAGCAAGTCATAAAATTAGGGCCAAACCATGGGCCGACTAAGGCCCCCAACGGAGGGCGCGTGATGGCCACGGCTTGATCGGAACAGCCTTCCAGTTAGGTCAATGCCATCTAATCGGCAAGTTGTCTGGCCATTGCCATGAACTTCAGCTTTCTCTAGGCCATCTAAAAGTGTCTCAGCATGCTGCCAATTTCCCCTGGCTGGCAGGGTTAAGTTGCGTGCCTTGTGAGATATTGTAGAGAATGATAGTGCCAAAAAGGCATCCATTCCTCGAATACTGGTTTAAAACGGAGAGGGAGGGATTCGAACCCTCGACAAAAGTTGCCTCCTGTAACTCCTTAGCAGGGAGCCGCCTTCAACCACTCGGCCACCTCTCCAGGTGCTTTGCCATCTTATCAGCGGGCTGCCCGGATCGCCCAGTCCTGGGATGGCCTGTTGTGATCCCAGCGGC
>JGI25914J50564_10000715_pt1 | contig 11156 bp, 12 predicted proteins | sample LauGreSuBDMM15SN_2_FD_50564 | JGI IMG/M metagenome (IMG submission 50564) | reverse complement strand
GGAAATTCTGCATTTCCATTAGTCCCAATTCCAATTGTATATACTTTTATTCCATATTCTTTGGCAATGTCTGAAGCGGTTTCTGGCTCAATAAATCCTGCATTATTAACTCCATCAGTCATCAAAATCACCACTTTGCTTTTTGCTTTGCTGTCTTTTAGTCTGTTTATCGCTGTTGAAAGTCCCATTCCGATGCCTGTACCATCTTGCAAAACATTGTCGTATTTCACACTTTGCATGGCTTGCAAAACTACCGACTTATCGCTCGTTACAGGAGTTTTGGTATAAGCTTCTGAAGCATAGACCACTAATCCAATTCGGTCGTTCGGTCTGGCTTCTATAAATCCTTGCGCCACTTTTTTAAGCGCTTCCATTCGATTTGGTTTCAAATCTCTAGCCAGCATACTGCCAGAAACGTCAATGGCCATCACGATGTCAATTCCTTTTGTAGTTTTGGTTTGGCTCGAAATATCGACTGTTCGTGGTCTCGCTAATCCAATAATCATAGCGCTTAATGCTAAAATTCTAAAGACAAACAATATTAGTTTTAGTTTCGAAAGGATTGATTTTGACCCTTCAAAACCCTTCAAAGAACTCATTTTTAAAGTGGCCGTTTGTGCTTTTCGCTTCCAAATTTGCCATCCAATCAAAACTGGAATTAAGGCAAACAACCAAAAAAATTCTGGGTTTAAAAAAGTGACTTTATTCATTGGTATTTACTTTTTTAAGTTCAACAGAATTTAACATTTTTTCTGCGATTTGATTGGCATATTTATCGCCTTCTTCATGCAAAATCATAATTTGTTGCAAACCTCCATTTTGACTAAACAACAAAATTTCATAATATAATTTCGTGCTCGATTTTGTTATTGTGTTGATAAAAGAAAAAGTCCCATAACCTTTGATGCCTGAAATTCCTTCTTTTGTATTGAATTCTTCTTGTTTTACAATCATGTTTTGACCACCTTGCAATTCAATCATTTTTAGCGAGCCCTCTAATGCTTTCGGCAAATCGATTTGTGTCTCTTGTTTGAAACTCGCTGTCGAAACCATGATGTAAAAGTTGTCTAAAAAACTACCATAAGCAAAAGATTGCATGTCTTTTATCAATGCCATACCTTCTTTTGGAAGTGTTTTAAACAAATCTATTCTTTTTAAAACTTTGGGTGTTTCAATCGAAATATTAGGATTTCCATAATCACTTTTGACCCATTCCGCTTCAAGTAATTCTTTAGTTGGATGTCCGAGAAGATTATCTTTTACATAGTCAAATCCCTTGGTTACAATAAAAAAAGTAGTTATTGCAGTAAACAGAAAAACTACTGTAGCAGCAGCCATCAAAATGCGCTTGTTTCTTTTTTTCTTTAATTGAATCTGAATTTGTTTCTGACGTTGCATTTCGTTGAGCAAATCTTCTTCTTCATTTTCTACCTCAACAGGAATTGATTTATCTAACGTTACAATCGCCTTTTCAATCTTTTTTCTGTCTTCTGTAATTTCAAAATCCAATGGTTTTGATTTTGCAAATTTTACTAAATCGGCTTGCTTCAAAACGCGTTCTAAATTCTCGATGGTTTCTTGTGAAAGTACCATTTTCTTTTTCAGCGATGCTTTTCTCAAACCTTCAATCAGTTCAGAAGTAGTGCTTTCCATGGCAGGAATTTCTATGGCTTCTTCAATATAATTCCTAGCAATGTCGGTCAATTCACTGTAATAATCTTTAATTTCACCTTTTTGCCAAAGTTCTTTTTTCTCTAAAATATTCAACAAATTGGTTGCTTTTTCAATTGGTGTTTTATAAACTTCGGCTTCAATTTTTTTACGTTGTCGGATTTTGACAAACCAATAAACAAAAGCACCAATTCCGGCAATTAGTAATAAAATGAGTAGTACTTTCCAAATCCAGCTTTTGCTTGATGAAGCTTCGGCAATAGGTTTGATATCGTACATTTTTTGTCGTAAAGTATCGACCTGCACGTTGGCAACTTCAACCAAAATTGAATCTGTCAAAAACATTTTTTTGTCAATCAAAACCCTCAAACTTGGCACATAATATTTTCCAGAATCAAATTGAGTTAAACCGTATTTTTTTATCAATTCATAGCGGCTTCCTTTTTTGATCGTGTCAATAACGTAATCGCGAATTACTTCTAATTTTCCAAAATTTTTACCTTTTGGGAAAGTAACTTGCGACAAAGTATCAACTTCTGTTTTTAGCGTAAGGTTGAACTGTGCACCAATTTTATTTTTAGTAACATCTATTTTTGTTTCTACCAGTTTTTGAGAAAACAAGTTTGTAGAAAAAAATAAAAATATAATGTATAATTTAAAATTCATTTTTTATTAATTTATGATTGAAGATTAACGATTTATGATTTCAGATTTATCCATTCTTAATTTCGTTTCAAATTTCGTTTAATTTCAAATTTTAATTTATTTTAGATTTGTTTTTGATGTTTTAATACTTGCAACAAAAATTGAAATAAGTTCATTTGCTTCTTTCTTAGCCATTGATAAATTTACTAAATCAGTAGTTAAATTTGCTTTTTCAATAATTTTTAAACAAACAAAAGTTTCTCTCAATTCTTTTAAACAGACACCCATTTTGTGAATAAAATCTATATTACTTTCTGCACTTTGGGCCTCTCCATAATTCAAAGCAGGTGATGTTCCAGATCTAATTATTTGACCTCCTAAGTGATTTCCAGCATAATTTTTTTCAAATTTGCCAGCTAAAATTATAATAAAAGCGGCAAAATCAATTAATCTATTTTCTAACTCTTGTTTATTCATTTATATTTTAATTCAAAATCTTCAATCAAAAATTTTTATTTACTTCAACCAAATCAAAAATCTAAAATCGTTAATCAACAATCAAAAATCTTTATTTACTTCAACCAAATCAAAAATCTAAAATCGTTAATCAACAATCAAAAATCCTTACCTCGATTTAAAATAACCCAACAATTTTGTTACATAACTTTCGTCAACCCTTGTGTTCACTACTCCAGAACCGCATTTTGAAAAAGTTTCTTTAAAGTATCTTATTTTTTCTTGATAATGGTTTTCATAACCCAATCTAACAGATTTTGAACTAGTATTGATTAATTGAATTTGTCCAGATTCTGCGTCTTCCATTGTTACCATTCCGAGATTCGGCATTTTTTCTTCTCGAATATCATAAACCCGAATTCCGGTAATGTCGTGTTTTTTTGATGCAATTTTCAACGTTTGCTCATAATCAGCTGACATAAAATCTGAAATTAAAAACACAATTGCCTTCTTTTTTTGGGTTGATGATAAAAATTTTAAAGCTTGTGCCACATCTGTCTTTCTACTTTTCGGTTGAAATTCGATCAATTCACGAATGATTCTCAAAACGTGTGATTTTCCTTTTTTAGGCGGAATGTACAATTCTATTTGGTCTGAAAACAAAATCAAACCAATTTTATCATTATTTTGAGTGGCCGAAAACGCCATTGTTGCTGCAATTTCGGTTACAATTTCTTCTTTAAACTGGTTTTTAGAACCAAAACTTTCTGACCCTGAAATATCTACCATCAACATCATGGTCAATTCTCGTTCTTCTTCAAAAACTTTTACATGTGCTTCGTTATATCTCGCTGTAACGTTCCAATCTATATTGCGAATATCATCACCAAATTGATACGGACGCACTTCAGAAAAAGTCATTCCGCGCCCCTTAAACGAAGTGTGGTATTCTCCCGAAAAGATGTGATCACTCAATCTACGGGTTTTGATTTCGATTTTTCGAACTTTTTTTAGTAAGTCTTTTGTTTCCATATCTTTAGTTTTCAGTCGCAGTTTTCAGTCGCAGTAAACCGTATTCTGAAAACTGAAACTGAAAACTGAAAACTATTTTTAAGGCACCTCAACTTCATTAATTATCTTATTGATGATATCAACAGAAGTAATGTTCTCGGCTTCGGCTTCATACGTAATTCCTATTCTGTGGCGCAAAACGTCATGAACAACGGCGCGAACATCTTCTGGAATAACATATCCGCGTCTTTTNATAAAGGCNTAACATTTTGCAGCGGTTGCCAAATTNATACTNCCACGAGGNGAAGAACCAAAACTAATAAGTGGTTTTAAATCTGCTAACTTGTATTTTTCGGGATAACGGGTAGCAAAAATAATNTCTAAGATGTATTTCTCGATTTTTTCGTCCATGTAAACTTCTCGAACGGCTTCTTGGGCGCGAAGAATTTGCTCAACAGAAATAACGGCATTTACTTTCTCGAAAGCGCCTTTTAAATTTTGACGGATCACTAATCTTTCGTCTTCCATTTTTGGATAATCGATAACTGTTTTCAACATAAAACGATCGACTTGCGCTTCTGGCAAAGGATATGTTCCTTCTTGCTCGATTGGATTTTGTGTTGCCAAAACCAAGAATGGTTTGTCTAGTTTAAAGGTAGTGTCGCCAATGGTAACTTGCTTTTCTTGCATGGCTTCCAATAATGCGGATTGGACTTTTGCTGGTGCGCGATTGATTTCGTCTGCTAAAACAAAATTGGCAAAAATTGGTCCTTTTTTGATAGAAAATTCATTGGCTTTGATGTTATAAATCATCGTTCCTATAACATCCGCTGGTAATAAATCTGGTGTAAATTGGATTCTACTAAAAGAACCTTGAACGGCCTGAGACAAAGTGTTAATTGCCAATGTTTTTGCCAGTCCAGGAACGCCTTCTAAAAGGATGTGTCCTTGACCCAAAAGCCCGATTAACAAACGTTCGACCATGTGCTTTTGACCCACAATTACTTTACCTAATTCAAAGGTTAAAAGGTCGATAAAAGCGCTTTCTCTCTCTATTTTTTCATTGATTGCTCTTATGTCTAAAGTAGCATTATTTTCTTCCATTTTTAATAAATTTATTGCTTTGGATTTGAACATTATTTTGAACACTGCAAATTGAATTTTTTTTTAGAAGAAAAATGTTAAAATATGGTTAAAACTTTAACTGNTAAAGAAGCTTTAAGTATGATTTGTGATTTTGTTTTTAAATTTTTAAGAACTTTACAGCATCTACAAAAAATAGATTTATTCTTTAGAAATTTTTAAAAAAATTAAAATGACAAATACAAAATTATCAGCGATTGTTGCTGGAACGATGAACTGGGGTGTTTGGGATAAAAATCTTAGTGTTTCAGAAATGGAAAGCATGATTCATATTTGTTTAGAAAATGGAATTTTCACCTTTGACCACGCAGATATTTACGGTTCATATACTACAGAAGCTCAATTTGGAAAAGCATTTGTTGAAAGTAAAATTGATAGAGATAAAATGCAGCTGATTTCGAAATGCGGTATCCAACTCTTATCCGAAAATAGAAACAANGCTATCAAGCACTATAATTATGATAAAAATCACATCATTTGGTCGGTCGAAAATTCTTTAAAAAATTTAAAAACTGATTATTTAGACGTNCTTTTATTGCATCGCCCGAGTCCGTTGATGCAAGCCGATGAAATTGCAGAAGCCATTGAAAAACTAAAATCTCAAGGAAAGATCTTGGATTTTGGATTGTCCAATTTCACATCATCACAAACGGAGTTGATTCACCATAAAACAACCGTTTCTTACAATCAAATACAGTTTTCCGCTTCGCATTTTGAACCAATGATTGACGGAAGTTTAGATTTTATGCAAGTGAATAATATTCGACCGATGTCTTGGAATCCGCTTGGAAATGTCTTCAAAGTAGACAACGAACAAACCCGAAGATTGAAAATATTGTTGGCAAAATTAGTCGATAAATACCATTTGGGTGCCGATACCATTTTACTGTCTTGGATTTTACAACATCCGGCAAAGGCAATTCCCATTGCTGGCACAGTAAATGTGGCAAGAATTCAATCGCTCATGAAAGCGACTACTTTGCAATTAACAACCGAAGAATGGTTTGCAATCTGGACCGCGAGCAAAGGAAATGAAGTAGATTAAAACAAAAATTATAAAAACAAAAAAATTGAACACAAAAACAGCATTAATTACAGGAGCGACAAGCGGAATCGGAAAAGCAACGGCAACTATTTTAGCTAAAAACAATTACAAAGTAGTGCTTTGCGGCCGAAGAGAAGACCGATTATTGGCATTGCAAAAAGAACTTTCACAATTTACAGAAGTTTACATTTTAAATTTTGATGTTCGGGATAAAAAGGAAGTTTTCGACAGCATTAATTCTTTGCCGGCGAACTTCTCGCAAATTGATGTTTTAATCAACAATGCCGGAAACGCCCATGGTTTGGACCCGATTCAAAATGGAAATCTCGACGATTGGGATGCGATGATTGACATCAACGTAAAAGGATTGTTGTATGTTTCAAAAGCGGTAATTCCTCAAATGGTCGAACGAAAATCAGGACATATCATCAACATCGGTTCTACGGCTGCCAAAGAAGTGTATACAAACGGAAATGTATATTGCGCCACCAAACANGCGGTTGACGCTCTCAATCAAGGNATGCGAATGGATTTGAATCCTTTTGGTATTCGTGTAGGAGCAATTCATCCTGGCATGGTCGAAACCGAATTTTCTGAAGTGCGCTTTAAAGGAGATTCGGAAAGAGCATCCAATGTTTACAAGGGTTTTCAGCCGTTGCAGCCCGAAGACATTGCCGATGTTATTCATTTTGTGGTTTCTAGACCATATCATGTAAACATCGCCGATTTACTGGTTATGGGTACAGCACAGGCAAGTTGCACAATAGTTAAACGTGATTAAATTAGTGGTGATTATTTTTTAATTCAAACAATTAAATCATTAACTTTGAAATAAATTCTTTAAAAATGGAAATTGCTACACAAAAAAAAGAAATTATAGATTGGATTTTATCCATTGAAGGTCAGGCCATTTTAAACGAAATTGAAAGTTTGAAACCCCGTAAAGATTTTGATTTTGATTAGGAGTTTGAAAAAGGTTTGACTGTTGAAGAATTTAGAAAACGCACAACAGAATTTTTAAAATCTTTACCTTGGAAGGACTAAATATTCTTTTTCAACCAGAACTAGAAAGCTATCTTAATGAATTGACTTTTATTTTTTATGAATCAAAGCACAACAATTATCTTATTACCAATATCGTCAACAGCCATTGTCAAGAAGCAAAATGGCTTTAGAAAAATCTAAAGAGCAAATTTAAGCATTGCTCTTTTTTTATTTTTAGAATATGATCAACAAGCGCCTTTTAATTAAAAATCTTTTGGCTCACAACGATGAGTGCAGTTTTTATGATAAAAAGCGGCAATTGAACCTTCATTCTCGAGAAGGAAAAGCCAAATTCCTAAAACACATTTGCGCACTTTCTAACTCGAATCCTACCAATAATTCTTATATTGTGGTTGGTGTAGAAGACAATGACAATGAAATTGTCGGTGACGATTTTTTTGATGATAGTCGTATTCAAAATTTGGTGAACGCATTTTTAGAAAATCCACCAAAAATACAATACGAAAACGTGCCTTTTCCAGATTTGCCAAAAGACAAAGTGATAGGTTTGGTGACCATCAAGGCGAACAACAAAACTTCTTATTTTAAAAAAGGAATTCACACCATTCTTAACAATACTATTTTTATTAGAATTGGGAGTAATTCTGTACCTTTTGAAGGAAAAGTTCCCCGAAATTATCAAAATGCAGAAACCGTAATAGGAATCGAAAACAATTCGCGCAACAGCATTGGTTATACGCTTGATGGAGTGATTGATTTTATGAATTTTCGCCACAAAGATTTATCCTCGAAATACAAGGTTTTTAAAGAACTTTTTGTGATCTGTTGGGCAGGTATTCCGAAAAAAGTACGCGAAAAAACCTATTTTTCGAGGGTTGATATAGAATTAATCAACGAACAAGTCAAGCTTTTTTATTCTGCGCAAGATGACGTTGCGATTGATTTCGACGAAAATAGTTTTACTATCACAGAATTTGTTCCGTTAGGATTAAACGACAAAACCAGCTATTATCCGCTAGAAGAAGTTAACATTCGGTTTTTTGAAAATGGCTATTATAAAATTGAAAGGAAAATGCTGTTTGAACCACCCGCTTTCAATCGGAAAATGTTGTTTCATATTTACAATAGCAACTTGGCATTGATAAAAAAGCTGCAGAACAAAATCGTCTTATCCGAGCGAGAATTAAAAGATTTAGAAAACTTGCCTTCTACTTTGATGATTTGTTATTTGAATGGATTCGAAGATGCAAAACAAAAATTAATAGATTCAAAATTGTTGCTAAAACCATTTTCAATGACCTATTTGTCTTTTAAAGAAGCATTGCGGGTTTTAAGAAAAATGAAATATGATAAATAAAAAATGAACAGAACATTAGTAATTGGTGATATTCACGGAGGTTTAAAAGCTTTAATTCAAGTTTTAGAANGAGCAAAAGTGACTTCAAACGACACTTTAATTTTTTTGGGTGATTATGTTGATGGCTGGAGCGAATCTCCGCAAGTAATTGATTTTTTGATGGAATTGAATCAAAAACAAAACTGCATTTTCATGCGAGGAAATCATGATGAGTTGCTTCAAGAATGGCTCGATAGAAGCAAAGACAATCTTTTGTGGTACAAACATGGGGGCGAAGCTACAGTAAAATCTTATCAACTAGTTTCGTCGGCAACCAAACAAAAACACATTGATTTTTTAATACATTTGAAAAATTATTACCTAGATGATCAAAACCGCTTGTTTGTGCATGCCGGATTTACTAATCTCAATGGTGTTGAACACGAGTTTTTTCCAAAAATGTTTTATTGGGAACGCACGCTGTGGGAAACCGCATTAGCATTGAATCCAACGCTCACAACAGACAGTGTTTTTTATCCAAAAAGATTGACTTTGTATAAAGAAATTTATATTGGTCATACTCCGGTTAGCCGAATTGTCGAAACCACTCCAATTCAAAAAGCAAATGTGTGGAATATAGATACTGGAGCAGCTTTTAAAGGGCCATTGACGATTTTAGATGTCGATTCTAAACAATTTTGGCAAAGCGATTTATTGCCCGATTTATATCCGAATGAAAAAGGAAGGAATTAGTGTTCAGTGTTCAGTCGCAGTCGCAGTTTTCAGTGTTCAGTCGCAGTGTTCAGTCGCAGTGTTCAGTCGCAGTATTCAGTCGCAGTTTTCAGTTTTCAGTCGCACTTTTCAGTCGCAGTGTTCAGTACAAATTGACTTTTGAAATTGATTTTGAAATTGATTTTGAAATTGAAATTGATTTTTGAAATTGAAATTGATTTTTGAAATTGAAATTGCCATTGAAATTGATTTTTGCCATTGAAATTGATTTTTGAAATTGATATTTCTATATTTGTAAAAAATAAATCAACCATGAAAAAAATTATTTTACTTTCGTTCATCGCATTTACTTCATTATCATATGCGCAAGCTTTTAAAGGAAAGGGTGACATTAAAGGACAAGTTGGAGCATCGTTTCAAAAAGGCGGTAACGGAATTCACGTTACAACAGATTTCGGAATAGGCGAAAACATTTCTTTAGGGCTTCAAACTTCACTTCTACTTTCTACGAGTGAAGGACAAATTAACGATTGGAAATTCAAAGATAGAATTGACTTTAAAGGTAGATTTAACGCCAATATTGGAAACGTAATTAACCTCGACAAAAAACTTGATGTTTATCCTGGTTTAGATCTTGGATTGAAAAACTTTGGTGCTCATTTAGGGGCAAGGTATTTTTTTACAGACGGTTTCGGTTTATATACAGAAGCGGGAATTCCACTGGCCAAATACAACCAAAACGATTATGATTTTAACAATCAATTTGTTTTTTACCTTGGGGCTTGTTTCAATTTGTAGCAGTTAATTTTAAAAATAATAAGCGTTCTTGAGAAAGAGCGCTTTTTTTATTTAGTGAAATTTGTAATCTGCCATTAATTGGTTACTTTTATTTTTTTATTTTCATAAAATATGAAGCACAGCTATGTTTTAATAGACGACGACCATGAAAGTATTTTGCGGACCCAATCTTTTTTTGATCAATTCCCAGATTATTCGATTGCTGGAACCGCTAATAATCTTGAGGATGCTTTAAATTTGATATTAAAAACAAAGCCAAACATAGTGTTTTTAGAAATCAGCTCAGAAAATAAAAACTGCGATTTATCTTTAGACCTCATCAATAAAGTAAGACAATTCAGCAACAAAATACCGAAATTTGTGGTGCTATCACTCGACAAAAATTTAGCCTACACCGCTTTAAAACACGAGGTTTATGATTTCTTAATAAAACCAACCAACCTTGACGAGTTGCGAAAAACGATTTATCGTTACCAACGCGATTTAAATGTATCGGCTAAAACAATTTGTGTCAAATCGCACAGCGACCACCGTTTTCTATCTTTAGACGAGCTGCTTTATTGCAAGGCAGACAACAGCTATACAGAAATTTTCTTGAAATCTGGCGAGATGGTTACCGCTTTCAAAATGCTAAAGTATTTTGAACAAATTCTTCCACCACCCTTTTTTCGGATCCACAACAGCCATATTGTTAACATGAATTTTGTATCGAGAATAAACATTGGCACCGGTTTTTGTTATATTAAAGACACTAAAATCCGCATTCCATTTTCTAAGCACTACAAACAAAACATCGATTTAATTATAAGTCTTTTGAGTGATAACGAAAACAAAATCGTGAACGAAATTCAATTGGATGATGTTTTGGATGAGTTGAATTGGGAAAATCCTTAATTCTAATTAGCAATTTACTGCTGTAACTCCATTATATTTTATATGATCCATCAAATCTCAGAGGAAATATTTTTTGTTTCAGAAAAAAAACCCCTTTACTCGCAAATATTTACAATTTAATTTTTAATTGATTTTTTTTAATAATGCGACAATAAAATAATATACCTTTGCAAAAAGTTAGTAAAAGATTATCACAAATCGGTCACTAACAAAACACAATAAGAAAACACCTTATCGTTTTCTTGATCATCTACACTAAGGTAAATTTTTTGCAATACCATCGATAAAAAGCAAAAAAAACTCGTTCTAAAACACCAAAAACACTTGTGTTTTAGGCAGTTATTGTTAAAACTTCAACAAACAATTTAAATTTCGCTAGCCATATTTTATATGTACAATGGCACAAACTACCGCTTTGGA
>JGI25914J50564_10000714_pt1 | contig 11162 bp, 10 predicted proteins | sample LauGreSuBDMM15SN_2_FD_50564 | JGI IMG/M metagenome (IMG submission 50564) | reverse complement strand
TACTTTCTACGCTACCGTGACTGCCTTGAGTGGCGCCGACTACCTGAGCACCAACAGCATTACCACCCTCGCTTAAGAATCCTAATCGGGCACCTGTATGCGTGGCAATAAACTCTGCCAAGACATGTAGATCAGAGGCATTAGGATGAGCGATTGCCATAGACCCCAAGAAAATGGCTTGTGCTTCAGGGCTCTCCCCTTTAGAACCAGCAAGCAGCTGATCGGCAATCACTTGAGCCTCGGCTGATATTGCGCTAGTTGGTGCTCCAGTTGGCAATGCCAATGATTTAGCTTTAGCAACCACACTCGCAATTTCGGTCAACTGATTGATCCACTGACTGGGGGCGCTGTGAAGATGAGTGGTAATCGGTATTAACCAATCATTACCCCCTGCGTCTAATCGATACACCTGTAAACCGCGCTTGGTTGCAGTTCGTATACGTGCAGCCAGCAATGGCTGATCTTTACGCAAATGACTACCAATCACCAAAACACGCTTAAGCTGATTAATCTCGGCAATGGGCAACCCCAGCCAAGCTCCCTGAGCGGCACCGCGTGTATCAATCTGACGCAAGCGGGTCTCCACTTGATCAGACCCAAGGCCGCGCATCACCTTTTGTAAGAGATATAGTTCTTCTACGCTTGAGATTGGATGGGCCAATGCTGCCAAGGCCTTAGCGCCATGCTGCTCCTGAATATCTCCCAAGGAATGCACTACATAATCCAGTGCAGATTGCCAATCGGTTTCTAGCCATTGACCATTCTGCTTGACCATCGGCGTGGTTAGGCGATCATTACTATTTAGACCTTCGTAGGCAAACCGATCACGATCGCTAATCCAGCATTCATTAATATCTTCNTTCTCGAGAGCGACTACGCGCATAACTCGATTAGCCTTGGTTTGCACGGTAGTGTTAGCGCCCAATGAATCGTGTGGACTCAGCGAGCGTTTACGCACCAACTCCCAGGTACGAGCGGCATAGCGGAATGGTTTGCTTGTTAATGCGCCTACTGGGCAAATGTCAATCATGTTGCCGGATAGCTCAGAGTCAACGGTCTGACCAACAAAGGTGGTGATCTCAGAATGCTCGCCACGATTAATCATGCCTAGCTCCATCACTCCAGCCACTTCCTGACCAAAGCGAACGCACCGCGTGCAATGAATACAGCGCGACATCTCTTCCATCGAAATCAATGGACCCACGTTCTTGTGGAAAACGACCCGCTTCTCTTCTTTATAGCGAGAGCTTGACTTGCCATAACCCACTGCAAGATCTTGTAACTGACACTCACCACCCTGATCACAAATCGGGCAATCCAAAGGATGGTTAATGAGCAAGAACTCCATAACTGATTTTTGTGCTTCGACTGCTTTTGCGGAATGTGTGTAGACCTTCATACCAGCCATCACAGGAGTGGCACAGGCTGGGAGTGCTTTAGGTGCTTTCTCTACTTCGACCAAGCACATCCTGCAATTGGCAGCGATCGATAATTTCTTGTGATAGCAAAAATGAGGGACATAGGTACCTAATTTATTGGTGGCATGCATCACCATCGAACCCTGAGGAACCTCAACGGGCTTTCCATCAACGTGGATCTCAATCATATTGATCGCACTCATTACTTAGGCTGCCTTTGCATAAGAAGAGACTAAGCAACGTTTATGCTCGACGTGATACGCAAACTCATCCATGTAATGCTTGAGCATTCCTTGCACTGGCATCGCAGCCGCATCACCCAAGGCACAAATGGTGCGACCCTGAATATTTCCAGCAACGTCCCTAAGAAGATCTAAATCTTCCGGGCGTCCTTGGCCATGCTCAATACGGTTGACGATACGCCAGAGCCAGCCAGTACCCTCACGACAAGGTGTGCACTGACCACACGACTCTTCGTGATAGAAGTAAGAAAGGCGCAGGAGTGAGCGCACCATACAGCGAGTCTCATCCATCACAATGACTGCGCCCGAACCCAACATCGATCCAGCCTTGGAGATTGCATCGTAGTCCATGGTGATATCCATCATGATGTTGCTAGGCAGGACCGGTGCGGATGAACCGCCTGGAATAACCGCCTTCAACTGCTTACCATTGCGAACGCCGCCTGCGAGCTTTAGTAACTCTGCNAATGGGGTGCCCAATGGAATCTCATAATTACCAGGGTAGGTAACATCCCCTGAAACCGAGAATATCTTGGTGCCGCCATTATTGGGTTTACCTAATTTGAGATAAGCCTCAGAACCTATTGCTAACAGAAAAGGTACTGCTGCAAAGGTTTCGGTGTTATTAATAGTGGTCGGTTTGCCATACAAACCAAAGTTGGCAGGGAATGGTGGCTTAAAGCGTGGCTGACCCTTTTTACCTTCTAGAGACTCTAGAAGAGCTGTTTCCTCACCGCAGATATAGGCACCAAATCCGGGTACGGCATGCAATTGAAAGTGAAGTTCGCTCCCCATAATTGACTGGCCAAGATAGCCAGCAGCGCGTGCTTCCTCTAGAGCTTCTTCAAACCGCTCATACACCTCCCAGATCTCACCATGAATATAGTTATATCCTGTAGAGATACCCATCGCATAGGCCCCAATGATCATGCCTTCGATCAGGGCATGCGGGTTATAACGCATGATGTCTCGGTCTTTAAATGTGCCGGGCTCACCTTCATCGCTATTGCAAACTAAGTATTTCACGCCTTGGTAGTTCTTAGGCATGAAGCTCCACTTTAAGCCGGTTGGGAATCCAGCGCCGCCACGGCCACGCAATGATGAGGCTTTTACTTCAGCAATGACTGCTTCGGGGGTAATTTTCTCGCTCAAGATGCGCTTTAATTGCTGATAACCACCACGCGCCTCATAATCTTTGAGACGCCAGTTTTGACCATCCAAACCAGCCAGAATTAAGGGCTTGATATGCCGACTGTGCAAACTACTCATGCCGAGACTCCCTTTTTAGCTTGAGACTTCAGCTCGTCTAGGAGAGCATCGATCTTGTCGTGACTCATAAAGCTGCACATCCGATGATTATTAACGAGTAACACGGGGGAGTCCCCGCATGCGCCCATGCACTCCCCCTCTTTGAGGGTAAAAGTACCGCAGGAAGTGGTCTCATTAAAGTTAATGCCTAATTTTTTCTTGAGGTAATCGGCTGCTTCTTCGCCATGCGAAAGTTGGCATGGCAAATTAGTACAAATTACTAATTTGAACTGACCGATGGGCTTGGTCTCATACATATTATAAAAAGTAGCGACCTCTTCTACCGCAATGGTCGGCATATCCAGAATGCCGGCAACTTCTGCGATGATGGCCGGGGATACCCAACCATGCTCTTCTTGAGCAGCAATCAGACATGCCATAACGGCTGATTGTTTTTGCTCAGGCGGATACTTAGCAATATTGCGATCCATCTCTGCGCGAGTTTTGGAGGAGAAGATAGAGTTCATGGCATTCATTTATCGATCAATCTCACCAAACACAATGTCTTGAGTACCAATAATGGTGACCGCATCAGCAATCATGTGACCGCGCGACATCTCATCCATGGCAGCTAAATGCGCAAAGCCGGGAGCCCTAATCTTTAAGCGATATGGCTTATTGGCACCATCCGACATGAGATAAATACCGAACTCACCCTTTGGATGCTCAACAGCAGCATACGCTTCACCTGCTGGCACATGAATACCTTCGGTGAATAGTTTGAAGTGATGAATCAGTTCTTCCATATTAGTCTTCATGTCCACTCGATTAGGAGGGGCTACTTTATGGTTATCGCTCATGACTGGCCCAGGATTAGCGCGTAACCATTTCACACACTGGGCAATAATGTGATTGGATTGACGCATCTCCTCCATGCGAACTAAATAGCGGTCATAACTATCGCCATTCACACCCACGGGGATATCAAAGTTCAGCTTGTCATAGACCTCATAGGGTTGCTTCTTGCGCAAGTCCCATTCGATGCCAGAACCGCGCAGCATTGGGCCAGTAAAGCCCATTTGCAATGCACGCTCTGGTGTCACAACACCAATACCTACTAGGCGCTGCTTCCAAATTCGGTTATCAGTTAAGAGATTGTTGTACTCATCGACATTGGCAGGAAAACGATTACTAAAATCTTCAATGAAATCTAACAAAGATCCACTACGGTTCTCATTTAAACGCTTAACAGCCCCCTCACTTCGGATCGCTGACTTCGTATACTGAGGCATCTGCTCAGGAAGATCGCGATATACACCACCGGGGCGATAGTAAGCAGCGTGCATCCGTGCACCAGATACTGCTTCATACATATCAAAAATATCTTCACGGTCTCGGAAGGCATATAAGAATATTGCCATNGCACCAACNTCAAGACCGTGACATCCAACCCAGAGTAAATGGTTAAGTAGTCGGGTAAGCTCATCAAACATGACCCGAATGTATTGCGCCCGAATCGGCACTTCTACATCCAATAACTTCTCGATAGCCATTACATAGGCATGCTCATTCACCATCATTGAGACGTAATCCAAGCGATCCATATAGGGAACGTTTTGGATCCAGGTTCTAGTCTCGGCTAATTTCTCGGTAGCGCGATGCAATAAGCCAATATGCGGATCTGCTCTCTGAATCACTTCGCCATCAAGCTCTAGCACCAAGCGCAATACACCATGAGCAGCAGGATGCTGTGGTCCAAAATTAAGGGTGTAGTTCTTAATCTCAGCCATTAGTTCAATCCACCATATTGATCTTCACGAATCACTCGGGGTGTTACCTCGCGAGGCTCGATCGTAACTGGCTGATAGACTACGCGCTTTAACTCAGGGTCATAGCGCATCTCTACAGTGCCCGATACTGGGAAGTCTTTTCTGAAAGGGTGACCAATAAAGCCATAATCAGTAAGGATGCGACGCAAATCATCGTGTCCATCAAACAAGATGCCAAACAAATCAAATGCCTCGCGCTCGAACCAATTAGCAGAGTTCCAGATCGGCACCATTGATGCAAGCAATGGATAGTCATCGTCGGGCGCAAATACTCTAACCCTTAAGCGTTGATTGTGTTTTACAGACAGTAAGTGACTCACGACCGCAAATCGTCGACCACTCCACGCTCCATCTGCATAATCTTTGTAGTCAACACCACATAGATCTATTAACTGCTCAAACGAGAGGCTGGGGTCATCACGTAACAACTTGGCTGCTTCGGCATAGTGTGCCGCATCAAGCACAATCGTTAGCTCATTGTGCGCGATCACAGAACTCTTCATACGATCACCAAGCGCACGGTCTAACTGTTGACGAAGTTGCTCTAAGCGCTCTGACATCTCAACCCTTACGCGCAATCGTGCTGGTGCGACCAATCTTGGCTTGTAACTGAATAATTCCGTAGATCAGTGCCTCTGCTGTGGGCGGGCAACCAGGGACATAAACATCGACAGGCACGATACGATCGCAACCGCGCACCACAGAATACGAATAGTGATAGTAACCACCGCCATTGGCACAAGAACCCATGGATAGAACCCAACGAGGCTCAGGCATTTGATCATAAACCTTACGCAAAGCGGGTGCCATCTTATTGCAGAGAGTGCCCGCCACAATCATTAAATCCGATTGGCGTGGAGAAGGACGAAACACAACACCAAAACGATCTAGGTCATAGCGTGATGCACCAGCGTGCATCATCTCAACAGCACAGCATGCCAAACCAAAGGTCATAGGCCATAAAGAGCCAGTCCTGGTCCAGTTGATTAACTGATCTGCCGAGGTAGTAACGAAACCTTGTTTTAGAACACCTTCAAGTGCCATCTACGCTTACTCCCAATCAAGGGCGCCCTTTTTCCAGATATAGACAAAACCAATAATGAATTCAAGCAAGAAAACAACCATCGCAAAGTAGCCTTCCCAGCCAATATCCCTCAAGGCAACACCCCAGGGAAATAAAAATGCAGTTTCGAGATCAAACAAAATGAAGAGGATGGCGATGAGGTAATAACGCACATCGAATTTCATACGAGCATCTTCGAAGGCCTCAAAGCCGCACTCGTATGGAGAAACTTTTTCTGAATCAGGTTTAGAGGGAGCTAAAACTTTACCGAGAATAATAGGAGCCAATCCCACACCGATACCGACAAGTATGAACAACAGCACTGGGAAGTAATTTGAAAGGTTCAACTTCTATCCTGCGTCAGTTTTATTCCAAAAACACAAAAAAATTATGTACGATTTCAATAAATGAACTCTTGATTTACGACAAAGACTCCAAGAATTCCCGAACAAAACTAATCCATATTGGTGCCGACGGCGAGACTCGAACTCGCACAGCCTAAGCCACTACCCCCTCAAGATAGCGTGTCTACCAATTTCACCACGTCGGCATCTTGGAAAAGCCCTACAACAACCCACGATTCTACTGCATTGCACCCTTTTTAATGGGTCACAATTACTTTGGTACGACCGGCTTTGCTGGCTCTGTGCCCCCTGCCGCTGCAGGAGCTGGAACAGATTGATTACCCTGCTGAGCAGGCGCTACTGCTGGCAGGGTTGAGTTTGATAAAACCCCTGACTCAACAGGCTTTTTACTACCCAACCAGGTAATACCAAGCGTGCTCACAAAAAAGATAACAGCAAACACAGCGGTAGTGCGCGATAGAAAATTGGCAGAACCTGAAGCACCAAAAACACTTCCCGAGGACCCAGATCCAAAAGCAGCACCCATATCAGCGCCCTTACCCTGTTGGATTAGTACCAAACCAATAATGGCCAAGGCTGAGACCACCTGCAACACAACAAATAAAGTTTTAAGCCACTCCATATGATTTCTCCATAAATAAATCAGTTAGTTCATCAAGCAAACTATGCTCGGCAAATTGCTAAAAATTCTTGGGCATCCAAGGATGCTCCGCCTACTAAACCGCCATCTATATCGGGCATTGCAAATAACTCGGTTGCATTATCTGCGCGCACGCTACCCCCGTAAATAATCCCAATATGCGCTGCCACGTCATGATCAAACTCTGCTAACTGTAGACGAATAGCCCGATGCATATCTTGAGCCATTTGAGCGCTCGCAACTTTACCTGTGCCGATAGCCCAAATAGGTTCATAAGCAATTAAACAATCAACTAAGCGATCTTGTAAGGTACTGACTTGGCTAGCAACTTGACGCCTCACGGCCTCAATCGCACGCCCAGAATTTCGTTCATCAGCAGTCTCGCCTACACAAATAATAGGTGTAATCTCATGATCCAAAGCGGCTCCTGCCTTCAGTGCAATCGTTTCATTTGCTTCGCCGTACTGCATGCGCCGTTCGGAATGACCAACGATTGCAAAACGGACGCCCATCTCTTGAAGCATTACCGCACTGACCTCACCCGTATATGCACCTGACTCATGCGCAGATACATCCTGAGCCCCAAGCAGAAGCTGACTACTTGCTAATAATTGTGAGCACTGATGTAAATAAGGGAATGGAACACACACACCAAAACGACGACCCGCAGGCATACCGCATTGCATACCTTCGCCAACCGATTGCATCCATACTTGATTGATAGAAAGACTGCCATTCATCTTCCAATTACCGATGACAGTGAGTGCGCGCATGGTTGATCCGAATTACGCAGTCAGAATAATTTTCCCGACATGCTCACTAGACTCCATCAAACGATGGGCATCAGCAGCCTGTTCCAGGGAAAATGTTTTATAAATTACTGGCTTTAATGCGCCCGAATTGAGCAAGGGCCATACATGCTCATAAAGCTCTTTGGCAATCTGACGCTTGAATGACACTGGGCGTGGNCTTAGTGTTGAACCTGTNACAGTCAAACGACGGCGCAATATNTGACCTGTATTGACCTCTGATTTGGAGCCACCCATAATCGCAATCACCACGATACGTCCATCATCTGCAAGACAGTCAATTTCTCGTTGCAAGTAGGTGCCTGTGACCATATCTAAAATCACATCAACACCTTTGCCATTGGTGACCTTCTTAACCTCTTCCACAAAGTCTTGAGTTTTATAGTTGATCGCNACNTCTGCGCCGAGTTTGATACAAGCAGCGCATTTTTCATCGCTACCAGCCGTTACAAAAACACGGTGACCCATGGCCTTAGCCAGCATGATGGCGGTCACACCAATCCCGCTTGAGCCACCCTGAACTAATAAAGTTTCTCCAGCGCTAAGCTGGCCACGCTGAAAGACATTGCTCCACACGGTAAAGAAAGTTTCTGGAAGTGATGCTGCCTCAACATCACTAAAGCCGTTTGGGTAAGGTAAGCATTGTGCGATTGGTGCAATGCAAAGATCGGCATAGCCACCACCCTGAACCAATGCACAAACCCGATCGCCTATCTTTAAACCCAGACTGTTATCGCTGTGTGCCAAATCGCCACCAATAACTTCTCCGGCAACTTCCAAGCCAGGAATATCGGATGCGCCAGCAGGAACGGGATAGTGCCCTTTTCGTTGCAAAACATCAGGACGATTTATGCCTGATGCCTTCACCCGAATTAATATCTCTCCCGAGCCTGAACCAGGTACTACCGGATCCGGTCGTTCTGCCTTGACCAACATCTCCGGTGCACCAAATTCCCGAATCTCCATCACGCGCATTGCAAATCTCCTGCGTTTAGGTGGTCTCGTTGGAGCTTGCACTCATTTCTGAATTACTTGCACCGCCATCTTGAGCTAAGAGCGCCTTCATGGAAAGTCGTAGACGGCCACGTTCATCGGCAGCCAATAACTTAACTCGCACAATCTGACCTTCTTGCAAATGGTCCTTGACGTCTTTGACACGCTCATTGGAGATCTCGGAGATATGCAGGAGACCGTCCTTACCAGGCAGGATATTGACTAATGCGCCAAACTCGAGAAGCTTAACAACTGGGCCTTCGTATATTTTGCCAACTTCTGCTTCAGCGGTAATACCCTCAATGCGTGACTTTGCTTCCGCCATTCCTTCAGCACTCGTAGAGGCAATTGTTACGGTGCCATCATCTTTAATGTCAATGCTGCAACCGGTCTCTTTAGTCAAAGCCTGAATCGTTGCACCACCTTTACCAATCACCTCACGGATCTTGTCTGGATGAATCTTAAAGCTCACCATACGGGGTGCGTGCTCTGATAGCTCAGTGCGCACAGAACCCATTGCCTCTTGCATCTTGCTAAGGATGTGTAAACGTCCTTCTTGAGCTTGCGCTAATGCAACTTGCATAATTTCTTTGGTAATACCCTGCACCTTAATATCCATCTGTAGGGCAGTAATACCATTTGCGGTACCAGCAACCTTAAAGTCCATATCGCCCAAGTGATCCTCATCACCCAAGATGTCGGTTAATACTGCAAAGCGATTGCCATCCAAAATCAGACCCATTGCGACACCAGCAACGTGTGCTTTAACAGGCACGCCTGCGTCCATCAATGCTAAGCAACCACCACATACCGATGCCATGGAAGACGAACCATTGGATTCAGTAATCTCTGAGACCAAACGAATACTGTAAGCAAAATCTTCTAAGCTCGGCAACACTGGAATCAAGGCACGCTTTGCTAAACGACCATGACCAATCTCACGACGCTTTGGCGTACCTACGCGACCAGTCTCGCCAGTTGCGAATGGAGGCATGTTGTAGTGGAACATAAAGCGATCACGATACTCACCCTCTAGTGCATCAATAATTTGCTCATCGCGTGCGGTACCCAAAGTAGCAACAACCAGCGCTTGGGTCTCACCACGAGTAAAGAGTGCAGAGCCATGTGTGCGGGGCAATACGCCATTCCGAATCTCAATGGGACGAACAGTACGTGTATCGCGGCCATCAATCCGTGGCTCGCCATTCAAAATCTGACTACGAACGATCTTCGCTTCGATCTCAAATAAAAGATTGCCTACCTCGACTTCGTCGACCTCACCATCCGCAGACAATTGGGTCATCACATTAGCAACTACTTCTTTGATCTTAGTAGAACGGGCTTGCTTCTGACGAATTTGATACGCCTCACGCAGTGGGCCTTCAGCCAAGCTTTGTAATTTAGCAATCAGTCCCTCATTTTTAGCAGCAGGCTTCCAATCCCACTCTGGCTTACCGGCCTCACGGACTAGTTCTTGAATAGCATTAATAGCAATTTGAGCTTGCTCATGGCCATACACGACGGCGCCCAACATCACAGACTCAGATAACTGCTGAGCCTCAGACTCAACCATCAATACGGCTGCTTGAGTGCCTGCTACTATTAGATCTAGCTCGCTAGTGGTTTGCTCTGAGCGATTTGGATTCAATAAGTATTGACCATCTCGGTAACCAACACGAGCAGCGCCCATTGGGCCATTAAATGGGATACCTGAAATAGCAAGTGCAGCAGAGGACGCGATCAAAGCAGGAATATCGGCGGGCACATCTGGATTGATCGACATTACATGAACAACCACTTGAACTTCGTTATAGAAGCCTTCTGGAAATAATGGACGAATAGGACGATCGATTAAGCGAGAGGTTAAGGTCTCGCCTTCAGATGGGCGTCCTTCACGGCGAAAGAATCCACCTGGGATTTTTCCTGCGGAATAGGTCTTCTCAATGTAATCAACGGTCAAAGGGAAAAAGTCTTGACCAGCCTTAGCGGTCTTTGCACCCACTACGGTTGCTAAGACAACCGTGTCATCCATATTGAGCATNACAGCGCCGCTCGATTGGCGAGCAATTTCGCCAGTTTCCATGGTGACAGTATGCTGACCCCATTGGAAAGTTTTTACTACTTTATTAAATATTGACATCGTTTTCTCCAAATAAATACTTCGCGGATAAGCAGCGCCGCGATATCACTGGAGTGATTGATAGAAAAACCCAATTGGGATGCCATTCCAATGAACCTCTTCCTCAAGAAGTTCATTGGAATGACACGATCCCTAGAAGCCGGTCATCTAGAACCACTCAAAGTAAAGCCCCGCCCATTTGGCAAGAGCCCTACTTCATTGCAATGCTGACAAAAACAGTCGGAAGTTACTTACGTAAGCCGAGTTTGTCGATCAGCGCGCGATAACGGTCCAGATCTTTGCCCTTGAGGTAATCCAAGAGACGGCGGCGGCGCGAGACCATCTTCAACAAGCCACGACGGCTGTGATGATCTTTTGCGTTTGCCTTGAAATGGGGGGTAAGTTCGTTGATACGAGCGGTTAATAAAGCCACTTG
>JGI25914J50564_10000711_pt1 | contig 11213 bp, 8 predicted proteins | sample LauGreSuBDMM15SN_2_FD_50564 | JGI IMG/M metagenome (IMG submission 50564) | reverse complement strand
GCTCCGAAGCGCAGGCGCGGCTCTGGCTACCCGCCCCAGCGATTACCCACCAAGGCGAGCTCTGGCAGGCCCAGGGCCTGGGCCTCGACGGCAGCCTGGTGATCGGCCGGGCCGGCCAGCAAAGCAGCCTGCACCGCCATTTCTAAACTGGTCCGATCGCGATTCGCCCTTGTCCCCCTTGCCCTGTTCCCGCTGGTTGCCCCTGGTGCTGGGAGCCATCCCCCTGCTGGGCAGCGGCCTGGCCTGGGCCCAATTCGAAGCGCAGCCTGCAGGCGAAGCCGGCGGCAGCCAGGCGCCCAACCGACCGGGTGCCCCCCTCACCCCCCAGCTGCCAGCGGGCGGTGCTGCCTCCCTGGCCCCCCTACGCCCCGCCAACCTCAGCCTGGCCAGCCCGCCGCCGCGGCGATTTGATGAATCGCTCGACAACCTGGTGCGCCAGGGGGTCGTGACCCCAACGGAGCGCAGCCAGATCCGCCAGGGGGGGGCCCTGGTACCGATCGATGTGCCAGCCCAGCAGCAGGCGTGCCGCACCGGCGCCCTCTCGGAGCAGGAATGCCGGGTCGGCTTCGCCGTGCGCTGGCGGCGCCATGGCCCGAGCGGCCTGGCCGGTGGGCTAGAGGGTGGGCTGGACAGGGGGTTGGGGGGAGGCTGGACAGGGGGTTGGGGGAAGGCCTGCTGCCGCCGCCAATCTCNGTGCCGGTCTCGGCCCTACTGGCAGGCGGTGAGGGCAGCTTCAGCCTCTCGAGCGTCTTTCGAGTCACGCCCAGGCCCTTGCCCCTAGCTGGCAATGGTGATCGCCTGATGCTCTTGCCCGTGGTCGGCTCAGCGATCACCACGAGCACCTTTGGCTATCGGCTGCATCCCTTGCTGGGCAGCTGGCTGATGCATGCCGGCCGCGACCTGGCGGCCCCAGAAGGCACCCCCGTAGTAGCGGCCCTCTCGGGGCGGGTGACGGCCAGCGGCCCCGCGGGCGGCTATGGCCTGGCGGTGGAGCTAGAGCACCGGCGCCCCCTGCGCCGCACCCTCTACGGGCACCTCTCGGAGCTCTACGCGCGTCCGGGCGACTGGGTGCGGCAAGGCGAGGTGATCGGCCGGGTCGGCAGCACGGGCCTCAGTAGCGGGCCCCACCTGCACTTCGAGGTGCGCCAGCCGGCCAATGGCGGCTGGGTGGCCGTGGAGCCGGGCGAACTGGATCCCGGCCGGGGCCTGGCCGGCCAGGATGTGGTGGCCCAGTTAATGGGCCAGTTGCTCCAGAGCCTGGAGCGGCCCAAGGCCCCAGCTAATGGACAGGCCAAAACCAAGGCCGGCTGAACGGACAACTAACCGGCTTCAGGGGTTGGCGCTGTCGCTAAGTAGGCGCCCGTCGTGGAACTGCACTAGGCGGCTGGCCCGCTCGGCCACCTCCTGTTCGTGGGTGACGATCAGGATCGTCATGCCCTGGCGATGGAGCTCGCCAAACAGATCCAGCACCTCCGCGGTGGTGCGGGAATCGAGGGCGCCTGTGGGTTCATCGGCCAGCAGCAGGCCTGGCTGGTTGATGATCGCCCTGGCCACGGCCACCCGCTGCTGCTGACCGCCGGAGAGCTGGTTGGGCTTGTTGTGCAACCGCTGGGCCAGGCCCACCCTTTCGAGGGCCGTAATCGCCCGCTGGCGCCGCTCCTCGGCCGAAAGGCCGGCATAGATCATCGGCAGGATCACGTTGTCGAGGGCACTCATTTCCGCCAGCAGATGAAACTGCTGGAAGACAAAGCCCAGTTCCCGGTTGCGCAGGTCGGCCAGGGCGTCATCGGAGAGATCCTGCACCGCCGTGCCATTGAGGTGGTAACTGCCGCTGCTGGGGCGATCGAGGCAACCAAGGATGTTCATCGCCGTGCTCTTGCCTGAGCCAGAGGTGCCCATCACCGCCAGGTACTCGCCCCGTTGCACCCGCAGGGTGAGGTCGTCGAGGGCGACAACAGCCGTATCCCCGGTGCCATACATCTTGCTGATGTGGCTCAGTTCAGCAACGCAATCGTTCAAGGAAGGCCTAACTCAAGGAAGTGGCATTGGTGGCCAGGGTGATCGCCCGCTGCAGCATCGGTGTGCCGGTAACCGCCGTGCTGGCCCAACTGAATACTGGGTTGGAGAGAATGCCACCGACAGCCGTAATTACCACGCAGGTAATCAGGGCAGCCCGCAGGGGCTGCATGCCTTCAACGGCCCAGGTGATCGGCGGATAGGACTTGACCACATCGGAGGCCTCCTGGGGTTCTTTCACCACCATCATCTTGATCACAGAGATGTAGTAGTAGATCGACACCACCGAGGTGACCAGGCCGACCACCACAAGCAGGTATTGGTGATCGGCCCAGCCGGCAAAAAACAGATAGATCTTGGCGAAAAAGCCCAGCATCGGCGGGATGCCGCCCAGGGAGAGCAGGCAAAGGCTGAGGCCCAGGGTGATCAGGGGATCCTTTTGATAGAGACCGGCGTAGTCGGAGATGCGATCACTGCCGGTGCGAAGCGAGAAGAGAATGATGCAGGCAAAGGCCCCCAGGTTCATGAATAGGTAGGCCGCCATATAAAGCACCATGGCGGCAAAGCCATCTTTGGTGCCGCAGACCAGGCCGATCATCACGAAGCCCGCCTGGCCGATCGAGCTGTAAGCCAGCATCCGCTTCATCGAGGTCTGGGCCAGGGCCACGATGTTGCCCAGCACCATGCTCAAAATCGCCAGCACGGTAAACAGCAGCTTCCACTGCTCCTGGAAGCCCTCAAAGCAACCCACCAGGATCCGCAGGGCCAGGGCAAAGCCAGCCGCCTTCGAGCCCACCGAGAGGAAGGCCACCACCGGCGTGGGGGAGCCCTCGTAGACATCAGGAGTCCACTGGTGGAAGGGCACAGCCGCAATTTTGAAGGCCACCGTGGCCAGCACGAACACCAGGGCTAGGGCCGCCACGGGTGTGGTGGCGCTCTGGAGGGCCAGGGCGACGGCGTCGAGGCTGGTGCTGCCACCGGTGAGGCCGTAGAGCAGGGAGGCGCCGTAGAGGAAGACGGCCGCCGCGGCCGATCCAACTAGTAAATATTTCAGGGACGCTTCCGAGCTGCGGGCGTCCCGCTTCATGTAGCCGGCCAGCAGATAGCTCGCCACCGAAAGGGTTTCCAGGGAGACGAAGATCGTCACCAGATCGGTGGAGCCGCAAAGCACCATGGCGCCCAAAGTGGCGGCCAGCAGGATCGCGGCGTATTCCCCTACCGGCGTACCGCTGCGCTCCACGTAACGCCAGCTGATCAGCAGGGACAGCAAGGTGGAGGAGGCAACCACGCCCCGGAAGGCGATGGAGAGGTTGTCGGGCAGAAACGAGCCCAGGAAGGCTGGTTGCAGCGGCGCATTCCATTGGAACGCCAGCAGCACGAGGGCGGCACCCAGGCCCGCATAACAAATTGGAGGCACCCAGCGGCTGGCAGCCTTCTCGCCGGCCAGGTCCACCAGTAGGCAGGCCAGCATGGCCACCAGCACCGCCGCCTCAGGGCCTATGGCACCGGCATTGATCTGCAGGGCCGTGATCGCCGGCAAGGCCTCTGGGCTGGCCGCAGGGCTAGCGCCGGCGGCGGCAAAGAGGCTGGCCATGGGAAAGGCATGGGCCAAGGCCAAGAAGGCCGGCAAGGCCAAAACCGGTTCAAGGGCCGCCTGGAGGGTCATCACTGCTGGGAAGCCTTACCCGTTGGCGGGACTGTAGCTGTGCCGGTTGATTCCGAGCTTGCTTGCTTCAGCACTCCCGCACCGGCTTAGGCGGTCGGTCCGGCGATGCGATAAAGAGGGAGCCGGTTTTAGCCTGCCTGTGGCGCACACGCTGGTCATCGTTGAGAGCCCCACGAAGGCCCGCACCATTCGTGGCTTCCTGCCCAAGGATTTCCGGGTGGAGGCCTCGATGGGGCATGTGCGTGACCTGCCCAACAACGCCAGTGAGATCCCGGCGGCCCACAAGGGAGAGAAGTGGGCCAACCTCGGCGTCAACACCGCCAATAACTTCGAACCGCTCTACGTGGTGCCGAAGGACAAGAAAAAGGTGGTCAAGGAGCTCAAGGATGCCCTCAAGGGCGCCGACCGCCTGCTGCTGGCCACCGACGAAGACCGGGAAGGGGAAAGCATCAGCTGGCACCTGCTGCAGCTGCTGGCGCCCAAGGTGCCCGTGAAGCGAATGGTGTTCCACGAGATCACCAAAGAGGCGATCAGCCGGGCCCTCAACGAGACCCGGGAACTCGACATGGAGCTGGTCCATGCCCAGGAAACCCGGCGCATCCTCGATCGCCTCGTGGGCTACACCCTCTCGCCCCTGCTCTGGAAAAAGGTGGCCTGGGGCCTGTCGGCCGGCCGGGTGCAATCGGTGGCCGTGCGGCTGTTGGTGCAGCGGGAGCGGGCCCGGCGGGCCTTCCGCAGCGGCAGCTACTGGGACCTCAAGGCCCAGCTGGATCAACCCGGGGGCGCTTTCGAGGCCAAGCTCACCCACCTCAAGGGCGAGCGCATCGCCGGTGGCTCCGACTTCGACGAAAACACCGGCGGCCTCAAGGCCGCCAGCAAGGTCAAGCTGCTGAGCGAAAGCGAGGCCCGCAGCCTGCAGGCGGCCGTTCAAAGCGCCCCCTGGCGGGTGGCCGAGGTGGAGGAGAAGCCCACGGTTCGCAAACCCGTCCCCCCCTTCACCACCAGCACCCTGCAGCAGGAGTCGAACCGCAAACTGCGGCTCTCGGCCCGGGAGACCATGCGCACGGCCCAGGGCCTCTACGAGCGTGGCTTCATCACCTACATGCGCACCGACTCGGTGCACCTCTCCGACCAGGCGATTACGGCGGCCCGCAGCTGCGTCAACGAGAAATACGGCCAGGAGTTCCTCAGCCCAGCCCCGCGCCAGTTCACCACCAAGGCCCGCAATGCCCAGGAGGCCCACGAGGCGATTCGCCCCGCCGGCGAGCGCTTCCGCACCCCCAAGGACACGGGCCTCGATGGCAAGGACCTGGCCCTCTACGAGCTGATCTGGAAGCGCACCGTGGCCAGCCAGATGGCCGATGCCCGCCTCACCATGGTCTCGGTAGAGCTGGAGAGCGCTGACGCCCGCTTCCGGGCCTCGGGCAAGCGCATTGATTTCGCCGGCTTCTTCCGGGCCTACGTGGAAGGCAGCGACGATCCCGACGCCGCCCTGGAGGGCCAGGAAGTGTTGCTGCCGGCCCTGAAGGTGGGCGATCGCCCCAGCTGCAAGGCCGTGGAGGCCCTCGGCCACCAAACCCAGCCCCCAGCCCGCTATAGCGAAGCGGCCTTGGTGAAGATGCTGGAAAAGGAGGGGATTGGCCGCCCCTCCACCTACGCCTCAATCATCGGCACGATCGTGGATCGCGGCTACGCCACCCTCCAGAACAACTCCCTCACGCCCAGCTTTACGGCCTTTGCCGTCACAGCCCTACTGGAGGAGCACTTCCCGGACCTGGTGGACACCAGCTTCACGGCCCGGATGGAGAACACCCTCGATGAGATCTCCCACGGCACCGTGCAGTGGTTGCCCTATCTCAACAAGTTCTACAAGGGGGAATCGGGCCTAGAAACCCAGGTACAGCAACGGGAAGGCGACATCGACCCCACCGCCTCGCGCACCATCACCCTGGAGGGCCTGCCCTGCGTCGTGCGGATCGGCCGCTTCGGCGCCTACCTAGAAACCAAGCGGGTGGCGGACGACGGCAGCGAAGAGCTGGTCAAAGCCACCCTGCCGGGCGAAATCACCCCGGCCGACCTGGATGCCGACAAGGCCGAACTGATCCTCAAGCAAAAGGTAGAGGGGCCCGAATCCCTTGGAGAAGACCCAGACAGCGGCGAGCAGGTGTACCTGCTGTTCGGCCAGTACGGGCCCTATGTGCAGCTGGGCCAGGTCAGTGACGAAGTGCCCAAGCCCAAGCGAGCCTCCCTGCCCAAGGGGACCAAACCGGAGGAGCTGGGCCTGGAGGACGCCCTGGGCCTGCTGCGGCTGCCGCGGTTCCTGGGCGAGCACCCCGATGGGGGCAAGATCCAGGCGGGCCTGGGCCGCTTCGGCCCCTACGTGGTGCACGACAAGGGCAAGGGCGAAAAGGACTACCGCTCCCTCAAGGCCGAGGATGACGTGCTGCTGGTGGCCCTGGCTCGGGCCGTGGAGCTGCTGGCCACCCCCAAGAAGGGGCGCGGTGGCCGCACCGCCCTCAAGGACCTGGGCGCCCCGGCCGGCTCCGACGAATCGATCCAGGTGTTCGATGGTCCCTACGGGCTCTATGTGAAGCAGGGCAAGGTGAATGCCTCCCTACCGGAAGGCACCACCGCCGACACAATCACCCTGGAGCAGGCGGTGGAGCTGCTGGCCGCCAAGGCCGCCACGGGCAAGGCCCAGGCCAAGGCGACCAGGGCCGCCAAGTCCAGCGCCACCAAGGCCTCGAGCCCTAAACCGGCGGCCAAGGCGGCAGGAGCCAAGCCCGCCGCCGCGAAGAAACCTCCGGCCACCACAAAAACNGGTCGGATGCGGGCCAGTGCCGTGCGGGTGATCAGACCGGCTAATAGTTGAGGGCAATCGCGGTGCCACCCTTCCTGGCTCCTAATCGGAAACACCTTGGGGCTGCGGCCTGCCCCCAGGCAGCTCCCCTGCTGGCCGGCGCCCGCCGCGGCTTCGTCCTGGCCCTGGTGCTGGGGCCCCTGCTGGTGGGTTGTGCCAACAACCCGATCGCCCGTCAACTGGCCGCCAGCTTCGATACCCCAGCCCCCACGCCCGCCATCCCGCCAGCGGCTGGGTCCCCTACCGGTGGGACAAGCCCGGCAGCCAATGGGCAAGCCGGAGCCCCGGCCCTTGTCCCCCCTTCTGGCAACGCTGCAACCACCAACCCCAGCCCAGTCAGCCCGGCCAACCCAAACCAAAAGGGCACCGGCACCGCTGGCCCTGGCGCCAAGCCGGATGCCCCGGCCAAACCCCGCGCTGCCACGCCTACCCCTGCCCCTGCTGCCGCCCCCTATCGGGTCACGCTCAAGCTGCCCGGCGCCGACCCCTCCGCCCCCGCCGAGGTCGTGACCCGGGCGTTGCGGGCAGCCGGGGTGCCGTTTGAGGTGGAAACGATTGAGCGAATCGGTGCCGGCAGCGATGCCAGCACCAGCAGCCGTCCTGCCGCCCTGCGCGCCACCCCAGCCCCCGCTGTGCGCTGAGTGCCGATGCCCATGCCGAAGCCAGGGCCGACCACGCCGCCCTATCCCCGGGCCCTCAGCCGCCGTCAGGCCCGCCAGATGATGGACACCGCCTACCTGGCGGCCTCCATGGCCCTGCTCTGGGTGGCCCTCTATTACTTACCCGTCGGCGGCGCCCTGTTCCAACTGGCCCTGCCCCTGCCCCTGGCCCTGCTGCAGCTGCGCCAGGGGGGCCGCTCTGGCGCCGAAGGCCTGCTGGTGGCGGGCCTGCTGCTGATTGCCCTCATGGGGCCGGTCCGGGGGCCCCTGGTGCTCTTCCCCTATGGCTTGCTGGCCCTTTGGTTGGGCTGGGGCTGGTCGCGGCGTTGGAGCTGGTGGCTGACCGGCGCAGTGGGCCTGCTGATCGGCGCGGCGGGCTTTCTGGTGCGGGTCCTGGTGCTGTCAGTACTGGTGGGCGAAAACCTCTGGGTGCTGATTACCGCCGCCGCGGCCAACCTGCTCGAGTGGATCAGCACTCTGGTGCCCCTGGTCGGAGCCCCAGACCTGCAACAGGTGCAACTGCTGGCCCTGGGCCTGGTGCTGCTCCAGAACCTGCTGTATGTACTAGCCCTGCATGCGGTGGCCTACTGGATCTTTGCCCGCCTAAAGGCGCCGATTCCCGAACCACCCGAAGCCCTGCGGGCCCTGGTGGCCCTAGACCCCCTTTAGGCGCGGTGCNGGCCGCCCCTCCCCAGCACCTGAGTGGTGATGCCGCCAGCGCCGGGGCCTGGCTGGGCGCCTGCGCAGCCCACTGGCGCCAAACCACGGTGTTGCTGCTGCTGGCCGGCACCGACACCGCCGCCGTGCCGGGCATTTCTGCCGCCGGCGCCACNCCCGAATCACGCCGCTGGACCGCCGCCGCCGATGCCGAACTGCTGCTCCTTGGCCCGGCAGCCGAGCGGCGCCATGCCCTGCCGCCCCTCCCAGCGGGGGTCAGTCCGGCCCTGATTGCCCACGGGGTGGTGAGCGAGTTGGGCCTTGATCCCCTGGTGGTGGACCTGGGGGCCGCCGTGGCTCCGGCCGTGCCCCATCTGCAGTTAGGCCAAGCNCCGGCCCGGTGCCTCAGCAGCGGCCAGGCCCTGGAGCCGGCCCGGGTGCGGCAGCTGCTGGCGNTNGGGNANCGCTGGGGCCGGCTCCTGGCCGCCAANGGCCCCCAGGAGCCCCTGCTGATCGCCGAATGCGTTCCCGGCGGCACAACCACGGCCCAGGCGGTGCTCACCGGCCTGGGGCTGGAGGTGGCGGGCCTGGTGAGCGGCAGCCTGCTGGAACCCGTCCATGNCCTGAAAACCGAACTCGTGGAGCGGGGCCTCAGCGCCGCTGGCCTCCTAGGCCCCGGGGGAATGGGGGGCCCTGACGCCGATCCATTGGCGGTGTTGGCCGCGGTGGGGGATCCGATGCAGGCCCTGGCGGCGGGCCTGGTGTTGGGGGCGGCGGGTGCGGGACGACCCGTGCTCCTGGCGGGCGGCAGCCAGATGGCGGCCGTGTGGGCCCTGGCCCTGGCCCTTTGCTCCCCAGCCAGCCGCCCGGCCCTAGCCCGCCAGGTGGCCATCGGCACCACCGCCTGGGTGGCGGCAGAAGCCAGCAGCAATCTGGCCCTGCTGCTGCAGCGCCTGGCTGCCCGCTGGCAGCTAGAGCCCCTGGCCTTCGCCGCCAACCTGCGCTTCCAGCAGTGCCGCTCGGCCCGCCTCCGCGATTACGAGGCGGGCTATGTGAAAGAGGGGGTGGGCGCCGGCGGCTTGGCCCTGCTCTGGGAACTGAGCGGCCGCAGCCCCGCTGCCCTGGCCCAGGCCTGCGACCTGGCCTGCGAACAACTTCTCAGCGGCCCCTAGGGTTTTGCCATGGCCTTGCCCCTGCTCCACCGCCGTCAGCTGCTGCACCTGGGGGGCCTGGCAGGCCTGGCCCTGCTCGGCGGCTGCAGCAACGGCGCCGAGCCCCAATTGCTTTATGCCCCCGGCGAACTCCCGAGCGCCTGGCTAAAAATCCTGCCCAAGCCCTGGCGAGGGCAACCCCAGCCCTCCCCCGCTGCGGTGCTGGCGGCCCTGGGCAAACCAGGCATGGGCCTGCTCCAACTCAGCGATGGCTGGGCCNTGGACGCCCGCACCGACCAGCTAGAGCCCTTGGGCGTCCCAAACCTGCTCGACCAGCTGGCCCCCTTTGCCGCTGGGCCCAGCCGCCTGTTCCAGGAGGAAGGGACGCCGCCTCTGGCCTTCCCCTGGGCCTTCAGCACCTGGGTGCTGGTATTCCGTAACCGAGCTGACCTGGCCCGGCGCCGTCAGGAAGGCTGGACCCTGCTGCTCGAACCCAGCCTGAAGGGCCGGCTGGTGCTTCCCTCCAGCCCGAGGGTGGTGATGGAACTGGTGCTACGCCAGTTGGGGCTTCCCTCAGAAGGGTCCTGGCACGCGGCCGGTGCCATGGCCAAGGCCGATCCAGCGGTTCTGAACGACCCTTCTCTCCAAGACGACCCCCGGCTGCCAGCAGCCATCCGGCGTCTGCGCAGCCAGGCCCTGGCCTGCGATGAGGCCAATGGCCTCAACCTGCTTTTAGCCGGGGAAGCCGATGCGGCCGTGCTGCCCGCCCGCAGGGTCCTGCCACTGCTGCGTAGTGACACGCGCCTGCAGGCCCTCTTGCCGGAGAGCGGTTCCCCCTTGATCTGGTCCCTGCTGGTGCGGCCGGCCGGCGCGGCGCCCTTGCCCCAGGCCTGGCTGGCTGAAGTCTTGAAGCCGCCCCTACTGAACCGCCTGCTAGCCAAGGGCTGGGTGCCGCCCCTGCCAGCCGAGCGCCTAGCGGCGCCCCTTTCGGCCTGGCCCGAGCCCATAGCCCAATTGATGCTGCCGGCGCCTGAAGTGCTCGCGCGTTGCAACAGCCTGGCCCCCTTGAGCGCGCCGAAGCGAATCCAATGGCAAGCGCTCTGGGATCAGGCGGCTCCCCAGGCCCCAAACCAAGCCGGCGCCTGATCCCCTCACCAGGGGACAGCCAGCCCTAACCCCACAGCCGCCGCTGCGGTGCCGCCGCCAGCCGCCGATGGGTATCGGCCAAGAGCTCGGGGATGGGCAGATTGTGGGGACAGCGCGGCAGGCAGGCGCCACAGGCCTGGCAAGCACTGGCATCGAGCTGCTCCCACCAGTGGCCGGCCCGGCCAATCAGGTTGTAGCGCTCCCTGGCAAAGGCCTCGAGACCATGGCCCACCGCCAGGTTGCGCAGGCGCAGCAGCGCTGGGATGGGCACGGCGCTGGGGCAGGGCAGGCAAGCCTGGCACTGGCCACAGAAGTCGGCGCCCAGGCGCTGCCGGCCCGCCGCCAGCAGCTGGTCGAGGCTGGCCCGCTCCTGGGGGCTAAGGGGGCCATCGGCCCCAGCCAGTTGGCGGGCCCAATCGAGGTCGGCGGCACGGGCGGCTCCGAGGGTGAGGCTGGAGAGACCCTGGTCAAGCAGGAAGCGGTAGGCCAATTCCAGGGGAGCAAAGGGGCTGCAGTCGGCCACCAGCTGGGGCGGCGGAGCGTAGAGACGCCCGCCCTTATCGGCCGGGGAAATGGCCAGCACGCCGAGCCCGGCCGCCAGGGCCGCCTGGGCCAGGGGCAGGCGCTGGCGATCAAACAAATGCAGATGCAGGCTGCAGAAGCCGAACCGCTCGCTGGCTAGGGCCGCCGTGATCAGGTCATTGCTGCCATGGCTGCTGAAGCCCACCTGGCCCACCAACCCTTCACCCAGGGCCCAGGCGAGCAGCTCCACTCCCGCACCGCGCAGGGCCCAATCCAGGTGCTCTGGCGTATTGAGGCCATGGACGGCCCAGTTGTCGAGCCGGGCCAGGCCGAGGCGCTCCAGGCTGCCGCGCAGCTGCTCCTGGCCCTGGGCCAGGTCAGGGCCGGGCAGGATCTTGCTGGTGATTACCAGGCCGGCCCGGCGGGCGGGACTACTGCGCCCTAACTGGCCTAAAACCTGGCCCAGAAACGTTTCAGCAGGCCCGTAGGCCGGGGCCGTTTCGATGTGGTTGATGCCGGCCGCCAGGGCCGCCGCC
>JGI25914J50564_10000710_pt1 | contig 11217 bp, 8 predicted proteins | sample LauGreSuBDMM15SN_2_FD_50564 | JGI IMG/M metagenome (IMG submission 50564) | reverse complement strand
ACCAGTTGCTCCTGTTGCTCCTGTTGCTCCTGTTGCTCCTGTTGAACCGGTTGCTCCTGTTGAGCCTTGTGTTCCGGTTGCTCCTGTTGAACCTGTTGCTCCTGTTGCTCCTGTTGCTCCTGTTGCTCCAGTTGCTCCTGTTGAGCCTGTTGAGCCTGTTGCTCCTGTTGCTCCTGTTGAACCTTGTGTTCCTGTTGAACCTGTTGCTCCTGTTGAACCTGTTGCTCCAGTCGAACCTGTTGCTCCTGTTGAGCCTGTTGCTCCTGTTGAGCCTGTTGAGCCTGTTGCTCCTGTTGCTCCTGTTGAGCCTGTTGCTCCTGTTGACCCTTGTGCTCCAGTTGCTCCAGTTAAACCGGTTGCTCCTGTTGCTCCTGTTGCTCCTGTTGCTCCTGTTGCTCCTGTTGCTCCTGTTGAACCTGTTGAACCAGTTGCTCCTGTTGAACCAGTTGAACCAATTGATCCTGTTGAACCTTGTGCTCCTGTTGCTCCAGTTGAACCAGTTGCTCCTGTTGAACCAGTTGGTCCTGTTGAACCAGTTGGTCCTGTTGAACCAGTTGCTCCTGTTGAACCAATTGTTCCTGTTGATCCTTGTGCTCCTGTTGAACCAGTTGCTCCTGTTGAACCAGTTGGTCCTGTTGAACCAGTTGACCCTGTTGATCCTGTTGAACCTTGTGCTCCTGTTGAACCTTGTGCTCCTGTTGAACCTTGTGCTCCTGTTGAACCTTGTGTTCCAGTTGAACCAGTTGAACCTTGTGTTCCAGTTGAACCAGTTGAACCTTGTGACCCAGTTGAACCTTGTGCTCCAGTTGAACCAGTTAAACCATGTGCTCCAGTTGAACCGGTTAAACCAGTCGAACCTCGTGGTCCAGTTGAACCAGTTGAACCTCGTGGTCCAGTTGAACCCCGTAGTCCGCGTGGTCCGCGTGGTCCGCGCGAGTTATTCGCTAGCAGCTCTTCAGCACTGGGCTTGACGATTGGCTTCGTGACGGGCAGACAAACACCAGTCGCTTTAGTCGACACTTGAACACCTGCCGGACCTTGTACTTTTAAATTGCCAGATTGATTTTTATCTAAATGTTGACCGACCTTTGTTGAATTTCCAGACATTATTATATAATTATGTGAATTTATATTATCATAGAAATTGACATTATTCTTTACAACTGTAGTCTTTATAAATTATCTCTAAAGAATCATGATACACTAATAATCATACAATAGTTAATAGTTTTGCTTTATCTACATTATTGCAATCAAATAAATATTCATTGTGCCATTCTGTATGTTGATTTGTTAGAGATACATTAAACTTTTGTTACTTGAAAATATGCGCACCACCAACTGCGCATATTTTTGTTACGATATATGGTAAGGCTTATGATGAGGGTAAAGGTGCTAAGCAGAGCTTTATCTCGCCCAAACTAGCAACATTATATTTTACAACCAGAGGCAAATCGTTCTCTAAATAAACTTCAATTTGAGAACATAGATTTGTGCACTTAATAAAATATCCCAAATTTTTCAATGAAAATTCCCCTTGAATTATTTTGGATGAATCTTGTTTCAAAATAAAGCCCATACTTCCATCGGATTCAGCACGATGAATTTCCGCAGACGCAAACTGCCCAGAGCATTTAAATATCAACTCATTACCGACAGACTTGATTTCCAACTTGTCTGAAATACACGACAAATCTCGAATGATTTTTTGGAAATCAGCAGACGGAAGATTTATAATGGAAGAAAACTTTACATCAGGATACTGAAGTTCATCTGGCTCAGGCTCAATCAATCTCAATTTCTGCGTTTTGCATTGCTTAATTTCTCCATTCTCGAATTTTAATGCTAAATGGGAAACGATTCCGTCTACATAATCCGCATTTTCAATATAAATGGTCAATGTATCGTCATTATCAATAGAATTAATCAACTTAAATAGGTGAAACATATTCACACCAATAATAATTTTTTCCTTTTTGCATTCATAAAACTCGAAATTTTGAGCAGCTAAAAATAAATGTGCTAAAATAGTATGAGATTTGTCCATATTTATAATACGAATCCCATCTGGTTCAAAGGTAATATTCGTTTCGAGAAGAATATCTTTTAAAGCGGTCATTAATGTCCTAAAAGGCGCAATCTGAACAGTTTTAATAGTCAATACATTATTATTTGTTAAATTCTGTTCTGGTTTCTTAATAGATTTATCATTAAAGCTAGACATTATACTAGAATTTTATCGAAATCTTTAAATACTTATGTGCAAAAATGTTTTTCTTTAAAATTTAAACGCATTAAAATTTATTAGTTTTAATGGTTGTCATTTCCAAAAGGACAAATGAATATTACTTAGTAAACAGATTTAAACCTAAAATAATAAGGAACATAGAATGTCGTCTGAACTTAAAATGAAATGCGCGGATTCTTTAAATAATTTAATTGATAAGTTTGAAAATAATGAATACATGCTACAAAGAATTCATAATCATATTGTAAATTATTTACCAAATACATTAAATTATGAACTTCAAAATTACGAAAAACGATTAAATCGTAATACTTATTTAACACATGAACAACATGTATTTATGCAAATATTTCTCCAGAAGAATTCATATTTTTATTTACCAAATAACAACTGTTTTTATGAATATAATGGGATAAATTACACCGCCGTAAAAGAGGATGATATTATTCATAAGCTTCTCTCTGGTATTTCAAAAGATAGAGTATTGTTACAGTGGAAATATAAAACCAAAATTAATATTATAAAACAAATCAAAGAGAGAAACCTGTTTGATTCTATTCCCGAGTCAGAAACTATCCAAACCGTTTTAAATGTATTGTACCCTTCTATTTTTTATTCGAAAAATCATGCAAAATACTTCCTAACTATTATTGGCGATAATATATTCAAAAAAAACCTGTCGTTGATTTTTTTAGTAAATACACAAATGAAAAAAATATTGAACGATTTGGATTGTATTGCAAGCTCTGTTATTGGCATAAACAATACCACTCATAATTTTATGACAAAGTATCATGAAAACCATTTATATGATAAATGTCGTTTAATTACTATCAATGATAATTTTTCTTATGAATTATGGATAGACATTCTAAAGAAAATTGGCCTAGATTTGTTGTGCGTTTCCGCACATTATTCTAAACGTTATGAAAACTCTGACAATTTTATTGAATATACATCAGATGAAGAGTTGAAATATTATACTACTTATATTAAAAATAAAACTCAGAGAGAAATAGTAGATGAATTTTGTGCTAAATACATAGCCGAAACAAAGTCGGATTTAAAACTTGATTGGAAAAATTTACATTTTGTTTGGAAACAATTCTTGTCAGATTGTCATTATCCAAATATGATATATTCCAATTCTCTCAAAAATTTAATTAAAGAGAAATTTGAATACGATGAAGAATCAGAGTCATTTTTTGGAATAACGAGCAAATTTATACCAATTCAAAGGGACTTTATAAAGTTTTGGGAAACAACCATTTCTCTCGTTACACCGGAGCAATCGGACCAGTTTGAAAATGAAATAGAAATTGATGAGTTATGTTCCTTATTCAAGATTTGGACAAAGCAAACAAATGAACCACTTATGACAAATGGTAACATCAGTGAAGAAAATGTGTTGAAAATTTTGAAACATTTTTTTACTACTATTGAAATTATTGAACAAAAATATATACTAAATATCTCATGTAGTTTATGGGATAAATCAAAACATATCGACAATTCTTTTTGTTACACTAAGGAAGAGTTAAAAAAGGATTACAAACTAGAACTTATTTCTTTTGATAACGTTTATAATTATTATTACAAATACTGTAAATTACAATCAGACAAGCTTATTGTTAGTAAAAGGTATTTTGAAAAATACTTGTATTATAAAGTTTCTGATTATATTGTGTATGACAAATTTATTGAAACCAATTGGATTTTGAATAGTTAATTATTGTATTATTAAATGTAATAATTATTTAACCCTGTGTTTAACCTGAACTTCCTGCAGCGAATTGAACGTCTACGCCAGACGTTCACACGCTTTTACCATTATACGAGTGAGGACTTAAAGCATACATACCACCTCGCATTTTTCGTGTGCCTTTGCGTCTACGTCCACCTTTTGTTGGTCCGCTAGAGTTACCACTCATCTTACTTGCAGCAGCCATCTTCATCATAGAACTGCCGTTTGAACTACTAGAGCCACTGGAACTATTGCTGGAACCGTGTGCACCACCTCTTTTACCAGTATTTGAACTTGAACTATTATCACTCATTTTACTGGCTACAGCCATTTTTGCCATAGGGTTGCTGCTGCTGCTCGATGAACTGGAAGACGAGTTGTTACCATTCATTGGGCCTGCTCCACCTTTTTTACTGCCCATTCCAGAACTAGAGCCAGAATCATTGCTGCTCATTTTACTAGCTACGGCCATTTTTGCCGCCATATGGTTGTTACTTGATGAACCAGAAGACGAATTGTTATTATTCATAGGTCCTGCTCCACCTTTTCTACTACCCATACCAGAACCAGAACTAGAGCCATTACTATTATTCATCGCATGACTTACTGCGACTGCCTTCATCGCATCGGAATTTGAACCCGACCCCATAGAGCCAGCACCACCACGTTTCGTTTTTCCTTTGCTTAGTTTAACAAATCCAAACGTCCCTTTTTTAGTACCATAACCAGCTTTTACCAAACGATTATCTTTTTTGGCTTGCGAATGTTTCGAACGAGAAACGATTCGACCATTTTTATTTTGCATAATGTGCGCTTTTGTAAGACCACCAGAAGTTTTGTAAGCTGTACCGTGCCATACTTGAGCACGTGTTCCAATTAACATATCATAGCTTTTGCTATGTACTACATATTTTCCATTTCCACTTCTTGTAAAACGTGTCATTATAAAACTATAGGAGAAAAGATTTTTCTTCTAAATTTAATTTCAAAATACAAAACGCATCAAAATTTATTTCTCGGAGGAGAACCGCCGCCGCCAGGTTGACCAGGAGTTCGCCCCAGAAAATTTAACGTTAACGGTTGACCTAAATAAAAATTACCAAACCGGGTCGTCCCTCCGTTTATTCGACCTATAGGTTGTACTTGTTGCGAAGCACCACTTAATAACAATCGTTGAGATTTTCTCAAATTATTCGATATGTTTGCAAAATTTGTATTAGAACTACGATTTATTTTATAATTAGTAGGTCTTGGTTCTATAAAAGTCACTATATTACGTCTATGTCTTGTTAATAAAGAACTCAAACTCATTTATATGATTATACGATTATAATATATGTATCTAGATTATTCAGAATTATTTGAATAACATTTTTATCCTAAATACAATTAAAAATATATTTATTTATGTATATTATATGAATAAAAAGGAATTTTATAAAACAGCTAAAAAATATAAAGTAGACAATAAATATGAATTAGCCATAGAAAATTATAAAAAGGTTTTAGAATTAGACAAATATAATATTGATAGTCTTAAGGAATTAGGAGAAATATATGAAAAAGTAAATGACATTAATAGCGCTATTAAATGTTATGAAAAAATAATAGAAATCGAATCGAAAAATAGTAATAAACAAATTACTATAATATATTTAAATCAAATTGGTTGTTGTTATGCTAATAATTTAAATTACGAAGAAGCAATAAAACACTTTCGAAAGGCCCTAGAATTTAATAGAGTAGGATGGCCTATCCTGTATAATAATATAGGAAAAATGTACATTAAATTAAGACAGTATAAGCACGCTGAAATAAATTTGTTACTTTCTTTAAAGCTGCAACATGACAGCAAATTATTTAAAGACCTGGCTTTAACGTACTTTTGTACAAAAAAATATGACAAATCTATTGATTTTTATATGAAAATACCAAATATATTGCAAAATCCGCCCATAGCACATAAATTAAGTTTTCCTTATTTGGCAAATAAAAATTTTAAAATCGGATTTGAATTATATGAAAATAGACTTAAAAATAATCCAATACACCCGAAAACAGGATTTGAAGAAAGAATAGACATACCATTTTTATCTTTTTGGAATGGATTAGATAAATGTAATAATTTACTTTTATGCTATGAACAGGGAATAGGTGATAATTTTCAATACTATAGATTTGTCATACAATTGTCAAGGTTACATCCCGAAATGAAAATAACATATTTTTGCAGAGACCTTATTGCTCATATCTTTAAAGACTATGAAAATATTAACATAGTAACAGAAATAAACGACCTTAGTTTATATAATTATAAATGTTATATTATGTCGTTGCCTTATTTTTTAAAAATAGATAAAATTGTCCCAAATAGTGAAAATTATATAAAGATAGATAAAGACAAAGTTGTTTATTGGAAAGAACAACTTGACATGAAAAATTCTGAACAAAAACTAAATGTTGGGTTTTGTTACAAAGGTCGTTTACATTCATTTGTAGAAAAACATATACCCCTGCAAGCTTTTGAATTATTAGTTGATTTAAATATAAATTTAATATGTTTACATAAATTGAGCGAAATAGAAGAGTTTAATAGTGTAACTTTTCAAGATAAAATCATAACTTTTGACATCGATAATGATATGGGCTTTATCGATACAATTGCTATTTTACAAAATATTGATATTTTATTAACAGTTGATACATCAATTGTTCATTTAGCAGGTATTTTGGGAGTAAAAACAATTTTAATGTTAGGTTATTCTAGTGATTGGAGATGGTTTGATGACAATGAAAAAATATGGTACAATTCTGTAGAATTATTAAGACTACATGATAATGTAGAATTTAAAACAATTTTACCAGAAGTTAAAAATATTATAAAGAATATGATTTAATAAAATTACGAAACATAATGTTTTAAAATAAAATATTATGTTAAATGAATATTTGTAATGTTCCTATATCAATCGGTGAATTGTATGATAAGTATACTATTTTACAAATTAAAAAAGAAAAAATTAATGATATTGATAAATTATTACATATTACAACTGAACTAACATATTTACAACCTTTTATAGACCATTTAAATTTAGAATTGCAAATGGTAGAAAAAATTAAAAATGTAAACAAAAAATTATGGGAAATAGAGGATAATATTAGAATAAAAGAAGAAAAACAAGAATTCGATGATGAATTTATAATTTTAGCCAGATTAGTATATAAAACAAACGACGAAAGATATTCTATTAAAACAACAATAAATAATAAATTTAATTCTAAAATACAAGAAATAAAAAGTTACTCAAAATATATTTAGTTAACGACTTGTATTAGTTAACAACTTATATTACACTTATTACTAAATAAAATTGAAAATAATTTAAATAAAACAATACAAACTATATCAATTACAATGAACGCTAACGAACTTATCCTTGCCAATAAATATCAACAAAAAACCGACAAACAACATATCCTGGATAATCCAGATACGTATATTGGTTCTGTCGAAGAGGTTGATTCTTATTTGTGGATATTAAATGACGCCGGAGATAAAATTATTGAAAAAAATATTAAATATGTACCTGGACTTTTTAAGTTGTTTGATGAAGGAATTGTAAATTGTCGCGACCATGTGGTTAGAATGGCACAGGCGGTTGCCAATAATCAAGAACATGCCATTCCTGTAAACAACATTGATATTACCATTGACGACGATGGAACTATTACTATGATGAATGATGGTAATGGTATCGACGTCGCAGAGCATCCTGAACATAAAATGTGGATTCCTGAAATGATATTTGGTCATCTCAGAACTTCCACCAATTATGATAAAACCGAAAAGAAAATTGTTGGTGGCAAAAATGGTTTTGGGTTCAAGCTAGTGCTTATTTGGTCGACATATGGTTCTGTCGAAACAGTTGACCATATACGTGGATTAAAATATAAGCAAGAGTTTAAAAGTAACTTGGATGAAATATGCAAGCCGTCTATTACCAAATGCAAAACCAAACCCTATACTAAAATCGTATTTAAACCAGATTACAATCGGCTTGGTATTACTGGTTTGACACATGATATGATTGCATTGTTGAAGAAACGCGTGTTCGATGTCGCCGCTATTACAGACAAGTCGCTAAAAGTAAAATATAATTCAGGCTTGATTCCTATCAAAAATTTTCAGCAATATATTGACATGTATATTGGCGATAAATCTGTATCACCAAGAGTTTATGAAGATAGTGGTGACCGCTGGGAATATGCCGTTGCGTTAACACCTTCTAATGAGTTTATTCAGGTGTCGTTTGTAAATGGTATTCATACTGCAAAGGGCGGTAAACATGTGGAATACATTTTAAATCAACTTACACGAAAACTGGTGGAGTATATTGAAAAAAAGAAAAAAGTAAAAGTAAATCCTAATAGCATCAAAGAGCAGCTGGTCCTGTTTATAAGATGTGATGTAGAAAACCCTGCTTTTGACAGCCAGACAAAAGATTACATGAACACACCTTCGTCGAAATTCGGTTCTAAGTGCGATGTGTCAGATAAATTTGTGGAAAAGGTCGCGAAAATGGGAGTAATGGATGCGGCCTGTGCATTGACTGAAGTTAAAGAAAATAAGGCCGCAAAAAAGACCGACGGTACAAAAAGCAAAAGCGTTAGGGGTATTCCTAAATTGACTGATGCTAATTGGGCTGGAACAGATAAATCGAAAGATTGTATGGTAATCTTTTGTGAAGGTGATTCAGCCAAAGCCGGTATTATTTCTGGTTTGTCTTCCGATGACAGAAATATCATCGGTGTGTATCCAATGAAAGGTAAAATGCTGAACGTGAGAGGAGAAAATATGAAGAAGATTTCTGAAAATAAAGAAATTGCAGAAATCAAAAAAATACTTGGACTTGAATCCGGTAAAGTTTATAATTCCATCGAGGACGTTTATAAAAATTTGCGTTACGGGAAAGTCCTATTCATGACTGACCAGGATTTGGATGGTAGTCATATCAAGGGATTAGGTATTAACTTGTTTCAATCTGAATGGGCTTCATTGACTGAAATACCTGGATTTATTGGCTTCATGAACACACCCATTTTGAAGGCATCTAAAGGCGCACATGAATTGGAGTTTTATAATGATGGCGAATATGAAGAATGGAAAGAAGATAATGATACCAAAGGTTGGAAAATTAAATATTACAAAGGATTAGGTACTAGTACTGGTAAGGAATTCCGCGAATATTTTGCGAAAAAGAAGATTGTCGGGTTTGAACATAACGGGAAAAATAGTATTGATGCCATTGATATGGTTTTCAATAAAAAAAGAGCAGATGATAGAAAGGAATGGTTGGGTGATTATGAGCGCGACGCTTATCTTGACACGGCAAAAACAAGCGTGTCTTATGAAGAATTCATCAACAAGGAATTAATTCACTTCTCGAAATACGATTGCGACCGCAGCATTCCTAACTTGATGGATGGTCTTAAAATTAGTTTGCGGAAAATTCTGTATTCTGCGTTTAAAAAAAATCTAACCAGTGAAATCAAGGTGGCACAATTTAGTGGGTATGTTTCTGAACATTCCGGTTACCATCACGGTGAAGCCAGTTTAAATGGTGCAATTGTTGGCATGGCTCAAAATTACGTTGGTTCAAATAATATCAATTTGCTTATGCCAAACGGTCAGTTTGGTACAAGATTACAGGGCGGCAAAGACAGCGCGTCTGAAAGATATATATTCACCATGTTGAATAAAATTACGCGAACCATTTATCCTGCATCGGATGACCATATTTTGGAATATTTGGATGATGATGGATTAATTGTTGAACCGTTGTTCTACGCTCCTATTATTCCGATGGTTCTGGTAAATGGCTCAAAAGGCATTGGTACGGGATTCAGCACGGATATTATGTGCTACAACCCCTTGGAAATTATTGCGTATATTAGAGAAAAGCTGGCAGGCACAACCAGCGAACAAAAACATGGATTCATTCCGTATTACGAAGGTTTCAAGGGCACTATTACAAAAATCGATGATGCAAAATTATTGATTAAAGGTAGATACGAAAAAATGAGCGCAGACAAAATCAGGGTCACTGAATTACCCGTTGGATATTGGACAGAAGATTTTAAGGAATTGTTGGAGAAATTGATTGAACCAGAAGTTGGTAAAGATGGGAAAAAAAGTGTTCCGGTTATAAAAGATTATGACGATATGAGTAAGGACATCAACGTGGATTTTACTATTATATTTGCAAAGGGAAAACTTGAAGCACTTGAATTATCAAAGGGTGACTACGGATGCAATGGTCTTGAAAAGTTGCTAAAATTGTATACAACAAACACCAATACAAATATGCACTTGTTTAATGCGAATGATAAATTACATAAGTACGAAACAGTTGAAGATATTATTGACGACTACTACATAACGCGTCTAAAAATGTATCAGACTAGAAAAGATTATATGATATGCGCTTTAAAAAAGGAACTACTATTGCTAAGCAATAAGGCAAAATACATTATGGAAATCTTGAACGACACGATTGATTTGAGAAAGAAGAAGAAGGAAACTATATTCAAGCTATTAGCGGATAAAGGTTATGCTGTCATTGAAGAGGATACAGAATATAAATATCTGGTAAAAATGCCTATGGACAGCGTGACGGAGGAAAATGTGGATAAATTGAACCGAGAATATTCAACTAAAAAAACGGAACTAGACATTGTAACCAGTACAACGGTTAATCAAATGTGGACCAATGAACTTGCTAAATTATCTCAAGAATATTTAGAATATAAGGAAGAGAGAGAAAGATTGATGAGCGGAATAGATATCAAGAGTAAGAAGAAGGTTGTATCAAAAAGAGTGGTTACTAAAAAAAATGTAAAGACCCTAGTAGTCGTTGACGAATAAATATTTAATCATTTAAATTATTATTTAATATCTCATCTATTTTGTTTTCATCGTCTTCTTGTTCACCTCCAATAAATGAATTTTTTTTTATATTTTCTTTGTTAACCATTTTTCAAAACTGGTCAAATAACAATATGATTTATTTTCATTATAAAACGTTGTCAATTCCGAAGTCATGTTTGTTATAGTGTTAATTGCAGTTTCATCATCTTTATGTAATGCTCGTTGATTTGTAATTTCACCGAAAGGTGTAAATAATTACCCTTTGGAACAAGAGTGTAAAAATATTATTGTCAT
>JGI25914J50564_10000705_pt1 | contig 11302 bp, 12 predicted proteins | sample LauGreSuBDMM15SN_2_FD_50564 | JGI IMG/M metagenome (IMG submission 50564) | reverse complement strand
CCTGCGTTGCCCGTGGTTTGCATGCCCAATTTGCGTGCCGAGTAGCTTGAGAGAAAGTAGCCCTCTACCTGTCCGTTGTGCAAAACCTGACGCGCCTGTACTTTGACGCCTTCATCATCGAAAGGTGAGCTGCCTTTGCCGCGCATGACAAACGGGTCTTCGCTCACTTGTAAATGAGAGGCAGCGACTTGTTTGCCCAAGGAGTCCATCAAAAAACTGCTTTGCCGGTAAAGCGCCGAGCCACTCAAAGCGTTGACCAAACCGCCGAGCAAGCCCGCAGCCAGTGGCGACTCGAACAACACGGGGCAGCTGATGGTGGCGAGCTTGCGCGAACGCAAGCGGCTCAAGGCCCGTTCGGCGGCATAGCGGCCCACCGCTTCGGGGGAAGCCAAGTCGTCGGGATGGCGCATAGAGCTGTACCAATGGTCGCGCTGCATGGCGTCGCCTTTGCCAGCGATGGGCGCCACCGACAAGCTGTGCCTGGAGCTGGCATAGCCGCCACGAAAACCATGGGTATGGGCGCTGAAAAAATGGCTTTGCTGGGCCGACACACTGGCGCCCTCGCTGTTGGTGATTTTTTTGCTGGTGGCCAGGGCGGCAGCCTCGCAGCGCAAGGCCAACTCGCTGGCACCCGCGCTGTCTATGGCCCAAGGGTGAAACAAATCCAAATCGCGGTGATCCTGCGCAATCAAGCTGGCCTCTGGCAAAGCNGCAAAGGAATCTTCGGCGGTGAAGCGGGCAATATCGAATGCGGCTTGCACGGTGCGCTCNATGGCGGCTGGCGAAAAATCCGAGGTGCTGGCGTTGCCGCGGCGCTGTCCCACATAAACCGTGACACCCAAAGATTTGTCGCGGTTGCGCTCGACATTTTCCAGTTCACCCTTGCGCACAGACACGCTCAGGCCGCAGCCTTCGGAGGCTTGGGCGGCGGCATCGGTGGCCCCAAGGTGTTTGGCGTGGGCGATGGCGGCATCGACCAAATGTTCGAAATCGGCTCGGCTGTGGCTAAAGCCAGAAAGCACGGAGGAGGCGGTGGTGAGGGAGGAAGAAGAATGGTTCATATCGACGGCTATGATACTTGGCAGAGGAAGTCTTCATGTCGCGCAAGCCCACCAAAGGTTATTACGTTAAAGGTCATTTTGTTGCTGAGGGCAGCGAACTGGATATAGAGCTCAAGCGCGAGGTCAAAGGCCACGACCTGATCAGCAAAACCGATTTAAAGCGCGAGAGCAACGAACTGCAAAAACTCGGCGAAGATTTGCTGGACTTGCGCGCCGACGCCATGCAGCAACTCGCTTCGCTGGGCCACTTGCCCGATTTGCTGCATGAAGCGGTGATGGCGGCCAAAAAAATCACCGATTTCGAAGGCAAACGCCGACAAATGCAGTATGTGGGCAAACTCATGCGTAAGCTCGATAAAACCCAAGTGGAGGCCATGCGCGACGCCTTGAGCGCCCAGCACAGCGGCAGCGCCGAAGAAACCCAAATCCTGCACTTAACCGAAGCTTGGCGCGAGCGTTTGCTGAAACAAGACACGGCCATGGAAGAGTGGTTTGGCAGCTACCCCGGCACAGATATTCAGCAGCTGCGCGCCTTGGTGCGCCAAGCCCGCAAAGACGGCCTGGTCGACAAAACCGCGGTGTCCCAAGGTCTGCACCCGCGCCAAGGCCGCGCTTACCGCGATATTTTTCAAATCCTCAGGCAGCATTTGCTGCAGTCGCTGCATGCCAACCAGGAGAGTGTGTATGACCCGCGTTGACACTTGGGACTCGGTGCGCATTGGCATCGTCTCCATCAGCGACCGCGCCTCTAGCGGCGTGTATGAAGACAAAGGCCTGCCCGCCTTGCAAGATTGGTTGACTCAGGCGCTGCACAACCCCTTGCAGTTTGAAGCTCGCCTCATCCCCGATGAGCAAGCCATCATCAGCCAAACCCTGATTGAACTGGTTGATGCAGGCTGCGCCTTGGTGCTGACCACCGGCGGCACGGGCCCCTCGCCACGCGACGTGACGCCCGAGGCCACGCTGGCGGTGGCCGACAAAGAAATGCCAGGTTTTGGCGAACAAATGCGGCAAATCAGCCTGCGCTTTGTGCCAACCGCCATTTTGTCGCGGCAAACGGCGGTGATTCGAGGCAAAAGCTTGATCATCAATTTGCCCGGTCAGCCCAAATCCATCATGGAGACTTTAGGTGGCTTGAAAACCGAACAAGGGGAGGTGCTGGTCAACGGGATTTTTGCCTCGGTGCCCTATTGCATCGACTTGATTGGTGGGCCTTATTTACAAACCCGTGACGAGTTTTGCAAGGCATTTCGACCCAAATCGGCCATCAAGCCGACAACAACTTAAGCTGGTATCACTTCTTCGCGTGGGCGACTTTGGACGAGGGGGCCTTCTTCAACAAGCCCTCATTGATGTCAAAAAACATGTCATCAAAATACAAATGAAACGGCTGGGTTTTGGAACGCTTGTCTTGCTGGGCAGCAGCCTCAGGCGAAAAATTCAAAGTGATAAAAATATAGTGCTCGATAGACTTTAAAAAGATCACAAAACTGGGCACGTTCAGCTGACCAGGATCGTTGCAAATAAAGCGCCAATGATCGTAGTGTTGATTGGGCGGCGTCAATTCCAAACTGATGTGGAAGTTTTTCAACATCAGCCCGTANTGCTCNANGCTGAAAAAGATCGCACCCGAAAATACGTCATCTGATGAGCTAACAAGCATCAGGGAATGCGGNTGAATTTTAATAAAACCTGTCATAAATTTAATATTCAACAAATACTCGAATATTTGAACCGAAAAATCGAATTAATCAATAAGTTTGTTGAGTTTTACAATTTCTGAGTAGGCATTTTTTGCCGCTTCTTCGGGCAGGCAATCTTGACCGGCGGCTGAAACCGCAGCCAGTTTTTCAAGCGCTTGCCACAACATGGCGATTTGCTTGTCTTGCTCGGCGGCATAGTCAATCAAGCCACGCAAGGCTTGGCTGATCGGGTCGTCATCTTGGGTGATGCCGTAGGCGCTGAACTTGGTCTCAGGCTTGGTCACATCTGCGCTCTCGCCTGTTTTGCTTGGGATGATTCGCGCTGGAATACCCACGGCGGTGGCACCCGCAGGCACGGGCTTGATGACCACCGCGTTGCTGCCGATTTTGGCACCGTCGCCCACCAAAAATCCGCCCAAGACCTTGGCACCAGCGCTGACCACCACGTCTTTGCCCAAGGTGGGGTGGCGCTTGGCACCTTTGTAAAGCGAGGTGCCGCCCAAGGTCACGCCTTGGTAGATGGTGCAGCCGTCGCCGATTTCGGCGGTTTCGCCCACCACCACGCCCATGGCATGGTCGAAAAACACCCGCTCGCCAATGACAGCACCAGGATGGATTTCGATGCCGGTGAAAAAACGGGAAAGATGGGACACAAACCGCCCCAACCAATAAAAACCAGCCAACCAGCAGGCATGGGCGAAACGGTGAAACAGCAAGGCGTGCAGGCCTGGATAGCAGGTCAGTACCTCTAGCCAACCGCGGGCTGCGGGGTCACGGTCGAGTATGGTTTGAGCGTCAGCGCGAATTTTTGAAAACATATAACAAGTCTAACTTTTTCCTCTAGCCGACTGCGCCATGGCCTTGGCCATGCCCCTCAAAATATGGACCTCTTCCTCACTCAGCCCGGCACGGTTGAATAACTGGTTCAGGCGAGGCATGAGTTTTTTAGGGGCAGCGGGATCCAAAAAACCAATCTCTACCAAAGACGCCTCTAAATGTTGCAACAGGCCCGCGACTTGCGCGGCATCTGCTTGGGTGCTGGGCGTGGTCGCTTCTTGCACCGCAAAACCACCCAGCGCCAAGCGCCACTCGTAGGCCACCACTTGCACCGCGCTGGCTAAATTGAGTGAGCCAAAGCGTGGGTCGGTGGGAATGCTTAAAGCCGCGTGGCAACGGTAAACATCTTCGTTTTTCATGCCAAAGCGTTCTGAGCCAAACAAAAACGCCATGCCACCCGCGCCAAGTGGCTCGGGGATGGTGGCGAAATGTTCACGCGGAGAGCGCGTGGGTGGGCCAAAGTCACGCGGCGTCATGGCGGTGGCGCACAGGTGCGTCATGCCCTCCAAGGCCTCGTCAAGGGTAGCAACGATGCGGGCTTTCTCTAGAACATCCAAAGCACCGCTGGCGCGTTGTATGGTCTCCTCGCGGCGCAGCACATTGGCCCAGCGGGGGGACACCAACACCAAATCGTCAAAGCCCATCACCCGCATGGCGCGGGCGGTGGCGCCGACATTGCCGGCATGGCTGGTATCAATCAGGATGAAGCGGGTGTGCATAGGGACTAAAATAAAGTCTATTGTCGTCGCCCGCTTTGTCGGGCGTGCTTTTTGGGTTTCTCACGCAGCACTTCTGCGCACAACACAGGCCAGCTGCATATTGCCATGATCGCTTCCTCCTCCTCCCTACACCCCATGCTCAACGTTGCCATCAAGGCAGCGCGTGCTGCGGGTGTCATCATCAACCGCGCAGCACTGGACGTGGAGTCGGTTCGCGTGTCACAAAAAATGGCCAAAGACTTTGTCACCGAAGTCGATCAGGCCAGCGAAAACATCATCATCGACACCTTGCTTACCGCCTACCCCGACCACGGCATCTTGGCCGAAGAGTCGGGTCAAACCCGCGGCAACCCGCAGTCCGAACACATCTGGATCATCGACCCCTTGGACGGCACCACCAATTTCATTCACGGTTTTCCTTTTTATTGCGTCTCCATCGCTTTGCAAAGCAAGGGCCGCATAGAGCAAGCCGTGGTGTACGACCCCACCCGCAACGATTTGTTCACCTCCACACGCGGCCGCGGTGCGTTCATGAATGACCGTCGACTGCGGGTGAGCAAGCGCCTCAACTTGGAAGAATGTCTCATCAGCACCGGCTTTCCATTTCGCCCCGATGACGATTACGCCACCTACCTCAAGCTGGCCTCTGAAATCATGCAACGCACTGCAGGCCTGCGCCGACCCGGTGCTGCAGCACTCGACTTGGCCTATGTGGCAGCCGGTTTTTGCGATGGTTTTTTTGAACTGGGCTTGCACCCTTGGGACATGGCAGCAGGCAGTTTGTTGATCACCGAAGCTGGCGGCTTGGTGGGCAACTTCACCGGTGAAGCCGACTACCTGTACCAGCGCGAATGCATGGCTGCCAACCCAAAAATTTACGCGCAACTGGTGGGCTTGCTCAAGTCGTATTCCAAGTTCGCCGGGGTGGAAGACAAAACCCATACCGCCAAATTGGTGGGCCAGTTGCGCAAAGATTTGGGCAGTGGCGAGTAAATGACCCAGCACTCGGTGTGACCATGGCCGACTTGTCCCTGCACACCCCCATGATCGCCCAGTATTTGGGCCTCAAAGCGGACTTTCCCCACACCTTGCTTTTCTATCGCATGGGGGATTTTTACGAGCTGTTTTTTGATGACGCAGAAAAAGCCGCTCGCCTGATGGACATCACCCTCACGCAACGCGGGCAATCCGGCGGCAAACCGGTGTTGATGGCGGGTGTGCCATTTCACGCGGTAGACAACTACTTGGCCAAGCTGATCAAGCTGGGTGAGTCGGTGGCGATTTGCGAGCAAGTGGGTGAGGTAGGCGGCAAAGGGCCGGTGGAGCGCAAAGTGGTGCGGGTGGTGACACCTGGCACGCTGACCGACGCCGAACTCTTGAACGACAAATCCGAGGCCTATGTGCTGGCGGTTCATGCCAGTGAACGTGCGGGCAAGGCTCAGGGCTGCGGCTTGGCGTGGCTGAGCGTGACTGAAGGCGAGCTGCGCTTGGCCGAATGCGCGGCAGATGAGCTGCCCGCATGGATTGCCCGCATCGCCCCCAGCGAAGTGATTTTCAGCAGCGAACTGCCCACACATTTGCGCCCACTGTTGGCTGCCGCTTCGGTGAAAAGCGAACGCCCTGCGTGGGAGTTCGATGCCGCTTTGGGCCAACGCAAGTTGCTGAGTCAGCTGCAAGCTGCCAGCCTTGCCGCTTGGCAAGCGCAAGACTTGGCCCAAGCCCATGCTGCTGCTTCGGCCTTGCTGTCCTATGCCGAACACACCCAAGGGCGCAGCCTTTCACATGTGCAAAAAATCCGAGTTGAGCGCAATGAAGAACGCATAGACCTGCCGGCCACCACGCGGCGCAACTTGGAGTTGACCCAAACCCTGCGCGGCGAGGACAGCCCCACGCTGTTCTCGCTGATGGACACCTGCATGACCGGCATGGGCAGCCGTTTGTTGAAACGCTGGCTGTTAGAGCCGCCTCGCGAGCGCAGTTTGGCGCAACAACGCTTGGACGCTATTGCCGCACTGCAGGGTGCACATGGCGCGGGGGTGTGGCGAGAACTGCGAACCGCCTTGAAAGGTTTGGGCGACGTGCAACGCATCAGCGCTCGCATTGCTTTGCGCCAAGTGCGCCCGCGTGAACTGGTGGCGCTGGGCGCGGCCTTGCAACGCGCCAGCGCCCTGCCCGCGTTGCTTCAACCCGCTTTGCAAACCCCTTGGTTGAACACCTTGTCTGCCGCTTTGCAAGCGCCGCCTGAATGTGCCGAATTGCTGCAGGCAGCTTTGCTGCCCGAGCCCTCGGCCATGGTTCGCGACGGCAACGTGATAAATCACGGCTTTGACGCCGAGCTAGATGAGTTGCGCGGTATTCAGCACAACAGCGACGCATATTTGCTGGAGCTTGAAGCGCGTGAACGCGAACGCACAGGCATTACCAACCTGAAAGTGCAATACAACCGCGTGCATGGTTTTTACATCGAGGTCACCCAAGGCCAGCTGGAGCGCGTGCCCGACAACTACCGCCGTCGGCAAACCTTGAAGAACGCCGAGCGCTTCATCACCCCCGAACTGAAAACCTTTGAAGACAAAGCGCTGTCCGCACAAGACCGTGCTTTGGCACGCGAAAAACACCTGTTTGAGCAACTGCTTGACAGCCTGCAAAACTTTGTGCCTGCCCTGGGCCAAGTGGCCTGGGGTTTGTCAACGCTCGATGTATTGGCCACTCTGTGCGAACGCTCGCTCACCCTGAACTGGTGCGCCCCCGAATTGGTCAACACGCCAGGCATTGCCATCACGCAGGGGCGGCATCCGGTGGTGCAGGCGCGACTGGCTGAGAGCGGGGTCAACTTCATTGCCAATGACACGCAGCTGGGCCCCGCGCAGCGCATGCAAATCATCACCGGTCCCAATATGGGCGGCAAGTCCACCTATATGCGGCAGGTGGCGCTGATCGTGCTCTTAGCAAGCATAGGCAGCCATGTACCCGCCACGGCTTGCAGCTTGGGGCCTATAGACGCCATACACACCCGCATTGGCGCAGCCGACGATTTGGCCAACGCACAGTCCACCTTCATGCTGGAAATGACCGAGGGGGCAGAGATTTTGAACAACGCCACGCCGCAAAGCTTGGTGTTGATGGACGAGATTGGCCGCGGCACCTCCACTTTTGACGGCTTGGCTTTGGCCAGCGGCATCGCTACCTATTTGCATGACAAAACACAGGCCTACAGCCTGTTTGCCACGCACTACTTTGAGCTCACCGAATTTGCCGCCAACCACCGCGCGGCAGTGAATGTGCATGTGAGCGCGGCAGAAAGTGGCAACGATGTGGTGTTCTTGCATGAGATTCAAGCAGGCCCTGCCAGCAAAAGCTATGGCATTCAAGTGGCACGACTGGCCGGTATGCCCATAGCGGTGTTGAACCATGCCAAACATGCTTTGGCGGCGCTAGAGACGAATGCCCAAGCCAGCCGCGCCCAAGTGGATTTGTTTGCCCCGCCGCCAGAGGCTGTAGACACCGGCCCCTCACCTTTGCAAGCCAAACTGGCCAACATCGACCCCGACACCCTGAGCCCGCGTGAAGCGCTGGACGCGCTCTACGCTTTGAAGAAACTCACATGACCCCTGCCACAGCCAGACCCACCCCCGCCGGCACACCGCTGGTGCTTTTTTTCCACGGCAACAGTTTTCCGGCCAGTACCTACAACGTCATGTTGAATGAGTTACGCCGCCGTGGGTTAAAAGTCCATGCCTTGGAAAAAATTGGTCATAACCCCGCATTTCCTGTCAGCAGCAACTGGCCGTATTTGGTGGAAGAGGTCAACGCCTTTGCCCAACCCTTGGTGGACGCGCACACCGGCCCGGTGGTCTTGGTCGGCCATTCGCTGGGCGGCATTCTGAGTTTGATGCTGGCGGCGCAGTACCCTCATCTTGCCCATGCAGTGGTGATGGTGGATGCACCCGCCGTGGCGGGTTGGCAAGCGAATTTGTTGCACTTATCGAAAAAATTGTCATTCACCGCCAAGTACTCCCCAGGTGCGGTCAGCCACAAAAGGCGCAACCAATGGGGCTCTTTGGACGAGGTACGCCAGCATTTCGCCTCTAAGAAAAACTTTGCGCGTTGGCAAGCGCAGGTGCTAGAGGACTACATCACCCATGGCACGCAAGAGGTGACGGTGCAAGGGCAAGTGTGCAGAGAGCTGAGTTTTTCCCGCGAGATTGAAACCCAAATCTACAACACCGTTCCCCACCATTTAGAAGCGCTCATCAAACGTCACCCGCTGAAATGCCCCGTCAGCTTGGTGGCCGCGCGGCATTCCCGTGAAATAAAAATAGCAGGCATTGAGTTCTCCAAGCGCATCACCAAAGGGCGCATCACCACCATCGATGGCACGCACTTGGTGCCCATGGAGAGCCCTTTAGCGACTGCTGCGGCGGTGGAGGCCGCCATATTGAATATGCTGGGCCCCATGGTGGCCAAACACTAAGGCTGCCAGACCACCCAGCCGCTGTAAGCGGTGGCCAAAACCACGATGCCAAAAGCAATACGGTACCAAGCAAACACCACAAAGCTGTGGGTGGCGATGTAGCGCAGCAACCAGCGCACACAAGCCCAAGCGCTTAAAAATGAGAACAGCAAGCCCACAGCAAACATGGGCACATCCGCCATGCTNAGCAGTGCACGTTCTTTGTAAAGGCTGTAAGCGCCCGCGCCTATCAGCGTGGGAATGGCCAAGTAAAAAGAGAAGTCAGTGGCCGCTTTGCGACTCAAGCCCAGCAACATGCCGCCAATGATGGTGGCACCACTGCGGCTGGTGCCGGGCACCATGGCCAANCATTGCACCAAGCCCACCTTGAGGGCGTCCCAAGGCGTCATGCTTTCAACATTGACGATGCGCACATGGTCGTCAGGGTGGCCCTCATGCAAAGGTTTGCGACCCCAACCCTCCACCCACAAAATAATGAAGCCGCCGATGATGAAGGTAGACGCCACCACGGTGGGCGTGAACAAATGCGCCTTGATGGCCTTGCCAAACAACAAGCCCAAGATCACGGCAGGCACAAAAGCGATAAACACATTCAAAACGAAACGCCGCGCCAAGCGCTGCGTGGGCAGCGCAACCACGGTGCTGGAAATTTTTTCCCAATAAACAATGATGACGGCCAGAATAGCACCGGTTTGGATGGCAATGTCAAACACCTTGGCTTTTTCGTCGTCAAAGCCCAGCAAAGCACCCGCGAGAATGAGGTGGCCAGTGGACGAGATGGGCAAAAACTCGGTCAAACCTTCCACGATGCCCATCACTGCGGCTTTCAAAAGCAACATCAAATCCACAACGTATCCTTTTGATTAATTGGGGTTTATTCTAAATGCCGCGCAATCGGTGGCTAATATTTGTACGTTCATTCAACTGCTGAACAACTCCGAATGCGTACCCGCCCGAACAAAGTTGATGCGGTTCTCAAGCACTTGGTAAATCAACAAAAAATCTCCGCCAATGTGGCATTCGCGGTGGTCTGACCAGTCGCCCTTAAGTGGGTGGTCTAGCCACTCGGGCCCGATTGGCGCATCGTTGGCCATCAACAGCAACATGACCTCTTTGAGTCTGGTCATGTCGTATCGACCCGAGTGCGACAAACGCTGCCAGTCCTTTAAAAACACCTTGGTGTAGTTGGCTAAACGAGGCGGGTCAGCCCGTTTAGGGTTGGCTGTTTTTTTCAAGATCAGCCAAGAGTTCGTCAGGTTTGGTAAAGCCTGTCCGACCCTTGCCCATCATGGCGCGGGACTCTTCCATAGCAGCCAGTGTTTCGGCGTTGGGGACTTTGAGTTCCAGCGGAAAAGCTTGGTCGATCACCACCCTGCGCAAAAATAAACGAACGGCATCGGACATGGACAAACCCATGGCAGACAAGGCCACGGTGGCTTGCTCTTTGATGTCGTCGTCCACGCGGATGTGGAGCATGGAGGTTTGTGCTGTCATAAGGATTCCTGCTTGTTTGGATGAATTTTGTATCTCAAATGAGATATTGTCAAGGCTGGGCTTCTAACCTGCAAAATCACAGTTTGTCGGTATTTTGTAATTTCTTTGTCGTACTTGTGGCGAGTTAAAACCCCAAGAAGAGTGCTAAATTGAGCAGTTGGGCAATCCAGGAGATTTCATTTCATGCAACTCACCCCTCTCATTGCCGTTCACATGACCGCCGCCATTGGCGCAGTGGTGATCGGGCCGTTTGCGCTTTGGGCTCGCATGGGGTCTACCCAACGGCCATGGCTGCACCGCGCCATGGGCTATGCCTATGCCACGCTGATGCTGCTGGCAACTGTCAGTGCTTGCTTCATCATGGACTTCGATTTGCCCAACTTTCATGGTTTCACGCTTATTCATTTGCTGATTCCCGTCACGCTGACCAGCTTGTGGGTGGCTTTTCGCGCCATCGCAAGAAAAGATTTTGTGACACACCGCATCACCATGCAGTTGCTATATATAAGTGCTTGCCTGATTGCGGGAGGCTTTACTTTGTTGCCCTCACGCTATTTGGGCAAATTGATTTGGAGTGAATGGTTGGGATGGCTTTGATTCAGTCAACAACCGAAAATTACCAAACTTCCAGCTTCAAGCGCTGCTTTGGAATGTTTGCAAACGCTTTGTCGCGACTGACCAAGGTAGCTTTCAAAGCCACCGCATGGGCGGCAATCATCATGTCAAAGTCGCTCAAGTTAATGCCCTGAGTTTCCAAATGACTGCACAGTTCGCCATAAATAGTGGCAGCAGTTGCATCCCAAGGCAACACATCCATGTGCAACAGCACTTGCGTGAGCGCGTTGCGCAAAGCCATGGACTGTCCTCTGCGCTGAATGCCATATTCGATTTCAGCCAAGGTCACGCTGGAAATAGCCACCTGCCCCACCGGCAATTTGGCTAAACGCGCCAAGAGTTTGGCGTCTCGCCCCTGCATGATCTGGCTGATGACATGGGTGTCCAGCAAGTAACGCT